>Ga0307515_10000118_pt1 | contig 190444 bp, 149 predicted proteins | sample 17_EM_MG_FD_194513 | JGI IMG/M metagenome (GOLD analysis project Ga0307515, IMG submission 194513) | Populus trichocarpa ectomycorrhiza microbial communities from riparian zone in the Pacific Northwest, United States - 17_EM | ecosystem: Host-associated > Plants > Roots > Unclassified... | reverse complement strand
CCTGGTACTGCATATGACCACTGGTAAACACCCAGGCTTTGGCGCCGATGCCATTGCTGTTCATGCCTTCACCCTTAAATGATATGGTCAGCGCGTTTTTGTTTGCCGTATTGTTTTTATATACCACAGCCGGGCCGTTCAATGCATTGACCACAATATCCAGATCGCCGTCATTGTCAAGGTCCGCATAGGCGGCTCCGTTATAAAATCCTTTTTTGTCACGGATGCCCCATTCAACCGCCTTATCAGTAAAACCACCAGCTCCATCGCCCGCGTACATATAACAATATGAGGAACCTTCGGGAATGGCGTCCAGCATTTTTTTATCAACGATCTTTGTTTCAGCAAAAGATTTTTGGTCGCCGGCATTGTTGCGGTATTTGGCATAGTCAAGATCGGCCGTGCGTTTTATAATGCCGCTTGTAATGAATAAGTCTTTGTTTCCGTCATTGTCAAAATCTGCCAGCATCGGGCTCCAGCTCCAGTCGGTGGCAGCCACACCCGCAGCAAGTGCCACATCGCTAAAGCTTTGTCCATTGCCGTTATTGTGTTGCAGGCAATTTCTCGAATACTGGTACTGGTAACCGTTACCTATGATCTTGAAATTGTAGATATCCACCCGCTCATCGCTGCCGTAGGTCTTTACAATTTTTTCTTCGCCTGGCAACATATCCGCGGTTACAATATCCGGCTGGCCGTCATTGTCGTAATCGGCAATATCGTTGCCCATGCTGAAGCGTGAAAAATGGCGGAAATGGCTGTAACTGCCATCGGTAAATGTACCCTTGCCGGTATTGACGTAGTAATAATCGTTCTCGTGAAAATCGTTGCCTACATAAATATCGTCCCATCCGTCGTTGTTAAGGTCCGATACAGCAAGGCCCAACCCAAAGCCCAATTTACTCTGATAGATACCTGCGCTGGCAGATACTTCGGTAAACTTACCCGTGGTGCTGATATCATTCCGGAGCAGGTGGTCGGCGGCATTGGCATCGAACGAACGCCGCACCGATGTGTCTACAATGGCCGCATTGTGTTTATCGGACTGGTTCAGGATATAACAATCCAAATCGCCATCGTGGTCGTAATCAAAAAATGCCGCCTGGCTGGAAAAGCCAGTGAATGCCAAACCATATTTTTCTGCGCTTTCGGTAAAATGCACCTCACCCCTACCCGCTCCAGGGGTAGAGGGGGAAACGCCATTGTTTATAAATAACTGGTTGCGGCCCTGCAAGCCCAGTTTATTGCTTACCGCGCAAACATAGATATCCAGCCATCCGTCTCCATTTACATCGGCCATGGTTACACCGGTACACCAGTCTGCTATACCTGCCACACCTGCTTTTTGGGTGATGTCTTCAAACTGCAGGTTGCCTTTATTGAGGTACAGTTTATTATTGCCTTTGCTGTTTGCGGTAAAATAGATATCGGGTAATCCGTCATTGTTGATGTCTCCGGTGGCAACACCGCCGCCATTGTAATAATTGGCAAAATAAAATGCGTTGAGTTGTTCGTTTTCCGGAAGCGGGTTGGTAAATGAAATACCGGAATGCGCATTGTCCACCGCCTCAAACACATGCACTTCCTGTTTGCACGATGCCAGGGCCAGCGCAATAAAAAACAAATAAATTATTTTATTACAACCATTCATACCGGTTATTGATGTTGAATGAAGCATGCTTCATTCATTTATCTTTTTACTTATTTATTTATTGTATAGAATAATAAAGGTTGGTTGTTACGGGCCAGTACCAGTACATCGCCATATGCGGCCGTATGTAACCACCTCGCATCGCGCAGTTCGCCTTCAATGGTCGGTAACATGCCAACGGTTTGCAATGCCTTGCCCGTCCACCTAAACCAGGTCGGCTGCAATGCATCATACCTGCCTTCATAAGGCAAGACACCATAAAAATTACCACCCGCCAGCCATTCATTCTTTGTTATCATTGTAAACACAAACAGGGGTGATAACTGCAGGCCCGCCGGCAGATCCATCCGCGTAAAGCCACCTTTGCCGTCTCCCATAAAACACGATGAGCCCAGCGTCTCTGCTTTTAATTCCTTATAATCCTTGAACAGGTCGTCGAACATATACTGCACCGTTTTACCCGCCACTTCATTGTAGGTGAGGTATCCTTTCTTTAATACCGGCAGCGCCTGTTCCAGTTCATCCTTTGCTAAAAATGTGTATTCTTTGTTGTCCACCGTGTAGCACATCACCTGTTCGGTGGAACCATTGCGGTCGAAGTCTTTGACGTATAATTTTAACGGACCCTGTTTGCCCGACCACAGCTTGCTGTTATGGCCCCAGTTGCCCGCCAGTATATCCGGGTTGCCATCGCCGTTTACATCGGCTACCGTTATCTTTTGCCACAGACCGGTGGATTGAGCAATATCCGACTCCGTAAACTTTCCTTTGTTGTTGATATATATCTTCAGCGGCATCCATTCGCCCGTTACTAATAAATCGGGCCAGCCATCTTTATTGATGTCTGCAAACGATGAGGTGGTGGTGATGCCGATATTTGTAAGGTTGATGATGGTACTGTCTGCAAGTGTAAATATTCCCTTGCCATCGTTTAACATCAGGTACGACGATTGCGGGTATCCGTATTTGCGTGCATCGGCCAGGCCTCCGGTAAAAATATCCATATCGCCATCCTTGTCTATATCTGCTACCGATACCGTTGATTTGTTTACCAGCAGCAGTGGCAGTGCATTTTTGGGTTCACTAAAACCGCCTTTGCCGTCATTGATGTACAAATGATCCTGTAATGATGGGTTGCCATCGGCGTATTCATTGCCACCGCTGACCACGTACAGATCCATATTGCCATCATTATTGACATCTGCAAACATAGCATCCACCCCTTCGCTGTCTTTTGACTGGTTGAACACCGCCGTATCCGCTGCTATAAAATTCCCTTCCCTGGTTTGCAGCAGTAAACTGCCCCCCTGGCCCAGGGCGCCGCATACATATATATCTTCCAGCCCGTCTTTGTTTACATCGGCTACCGCCAGTTTGGGACCGCGTGTACTTTGTTCGTGCGGTATTAAATACTGGCTGTTAAAATCCGTAAACGCATCCTCCCTGTGTTTCCAGTTGCAGCTGATGCTGGCCGTTACATCGCTCAACATACCCGCAGGCGATGGAAAATGCGCTGCATATTCAAACACACCGCCCGCCTCTTTTTGCTGTACTATCAATGGCTTGCCGGCTCCCACCTCCTTCAGCACCTGGTAGCGCTGGTTGGGCCATACTATTAATATACTGTCGGCTTTCTGTGCCGTGCCCAATCCAATATGCAGCCGTGGTTCTACCGATGATTGAAAACCACGGGTAAGCATCAGTTCCTGGTACTGCATATGACCACTGGTAAACACCCAGGCTTTGGCGCCGATGCCATTGCTGTTCATGCCTTCACCCTTAAATGATATGGTCAGCGCGTTTTTGTTTGCCGTATTGTTTTTATATACCACGGCCGGGCCGTTCAATGCATTGACCACAATATCCAGATCGCCGTCATTGTCAAGGTCCGCATAGGCGGCCCCGTTATAAAATCCTTTTTTGTCACGGATGCCCCATTCAGCCGCCTTATCAGTAAAACCACCAGCTCCATCGCCCGAATACATATAACAATATGACGAACCTTCGGGACTTTTCTCTAAAGCAATATCATCGTATTCGTCTGAATGTGCTTCCGCCTGTTTAACAGATAAATTGGATACAAACCTCACATAGTCCAAATCCATGGGTCTTTTTACGATGCCGCTGGTGATAAAAAGATCCTTATTGCCATCGTTGTCAAAATCTGCCAGCAGGGGTGCCCAGCTCCAATCGGTGGCAGCAATGCCAACCGATAAACCCACATCGCTAAAACTTACACCGCCTCCGTTGTTGTGCTGTAAACAGTTGCGGGAAAACTGGTACTGGTAACCATTGCGGATAATTTTCTGGCGGTACGCCTGCAGTTCTTCGTTGCTGCCATAATTTTTTAAAACCTTTTCATCGGGCGGCAGCATGTCTACGGTAACCACATCGGGTTGACCATCGTTATCATAATCGGCGATATCGTTGCCCATGCTAAAGCGCGAAAAATGACGGAAGTACTGGTAGCTGCCATCGGTAAAACTACCCTTGCCGGTATTGACGTAGTAATAATCGTTCTCATGAAAATCGTTGCCCACATAAATATCATCCCACCCGTCGTTGTTAAGGTCTGCTATGGCAAGGCCGAGCCCGTACCCCAGGTTGCCCTGGTAGATACCGGCTTCTGCGGATACATCTGTAAATTTTCCGGTGGTACTGATATCATTACGGTACAACCGATCACCCGACTGGGCATCCATTTTTCTACGGTTAATGGTATCAGTTATGTTCTGGTTGGGGTGGTGAGACTGGTTGAGTACGTAACAATCCAGGTCGCCATCGTGGTCATAATCAAAAAATGCTGCCTGGGTGGAGAATGCTGCCAGCGCCAGGCCATATTTTTCTGCACTCTCAGTAAAATGCACCTCACCCCGGCCCTCTCCAGGTGGAGAGGGGGAAACGCCATTGTTTATAAATAACTGGTTGCGGCCTTCCAATCCATACATGCCCTGCACTGAACAAACATAGATATCCAGCCATCCATCTCCATTTACATCGGCCATGGTTACACCGGTACACCAGTCTGCTATACCTGCCACGCCTGCTTTTTGGGTGATGTCTTCAAACTGCAAGTTGCCTTTGTTGAGGTACAGTTTATTATTGCCTTTACTGTTGGCGGTAAAATAGATATCGGGTAATCCGTCATTGTTGATGTCTCCGGTGGCAACACCGGCGCCATTGTAATAATACAGGTAATAAAGAATGCCAAACCCTTTTCGTTTTTCCAGGTTATTCGCAAAATCAATATGGGTGGTGGAGGAAGATATAATGGTGAAAGCCTTTTTATCATTGGAGCATGAAATGAAAAAGACGCAGGCAGCAATCAGCAGAAAAAAATGGTGCTTTCTATTCATACATTATTCTTTACCTGTTGTACCTGTACGCTACCGCGGATCCGTTATATGTAAGATGAGGTATTGGTTATTAAAAATAGTGGTAATCCTAATATAAGCAATTGCTGCGGTCTGGCCTGCAGTGCCGACCGTTTTGCCGAACCATGCGGTGGCTTGCTGTACCGGCTACTTTGCCGAACCATGCCGTGGCCCGTCGTACCGGCCGTGTATCACCCAACGAAATCATATTTATCCTAATGATCATAACAATCCGCGTTCCATCAGCCCGGCAAAGGCATCAGCACATTCCTCATATTATCACATTTCTTTATCTGGTGATACCAAAAATTCAGTCGCCCGCATATTACTGCAGGCGACTGAACAAAATAGTTGATTAATAATTCGGGTTTTGTTTTAGCACCCCATTCGATTTGTCTACTTCCGGTTTCGGCAGCGGGTACAGGTCATTCTTTGGCTGATAACCCAGTGCCCCCAGAACCGTAGATGCATCGCCCCATCGCACCAGGTCAAAGAAGCGGCCTCCCTCCAGTGCCAGCTCTACCATGCGTTCATGTTTTATAGCCGTTCGCATCTGGGTTTTACTGGCAAACACCACTTTCGGCAATAGAGCGGCATTGCCGTTGCGCGCCCTGTTCCGTACTTTTTCCAGCCAGGTTTCGGCGGTGGCATTATCGCCCACTTCATTGGCGGCTTCTGCACCCATGAGCAATACGTCTGCATACCGCACAATTGGTTGATTAATATATGTGGCGCCATGTACATCGCCTACCAGCACCTGGTCGGCCGGGTCTGCATATGTCTTTTTAGGCCAGTAAGGGACCGCCAATGTTCCGGGATAAGGCGGTAATATTTTATGATATCCCCTGCTACCTGCGGAGTCATCCCGTGCGCCTGAGAATAATATGGTTTCAAACTTTCTCGGATCACCGGGTTCAAATGCATCCACTAATTTTTGTGTGGGAATGTTATAGCCCCATCCCAGATCCCATTCGCCGGGACCTCGGATACCCTGTTCAGTTCCCCACCAGCTCCAGTAATCATCTTTACGGCCAGCGCTTTGGTAAGCCTGTATATCAAAGATGCGTTCCTTGGAAGTTTCACCTGCATTTGTCCAGAGCTGTCCAAAATTGGACTCCAGGTCGTACTGGGCCGAATTGACAATGTCTTTACAAAGCGCCAATGCCTGTGCGTTCATGCCGCGTTGCAGGTACGCTTTTGCATGCAGTCCTTTTGCGGCACCAATGGTTAAACGGCCGGGGTACCGGTTGTCTCCGGTAGCGGTAGTCCAGGTTACCGGCAGGTGTGCTTCTGCAAAGGTGAGATCTGCATCAATGGCTGCATATATCTGCGCAGCGGTAGATTTGGGCACATTGGCATCTGAAGGATTGTAAATTCTTTTCAGGATCAGGGGAGCTTCTCCGTACACGCGCACAATATCGAAATAAGTAAATGCCCTGAAGAACATGGCTTCTGCTTTCCGGCGCTGGTTATCTGCATCGGTGAGGTTCAGTGAATCGATTGTCTGTATGGCCGTATTGGCAAGCGCCTGCAATTTATAATGCTGTTCGTAGTAGGTGTTCGGTCCCCAGTCGTCTACCGCATAGGTAAACCGGTCGAAGATATTGGCGTACCCGGTACCATTGGGGTCGGCGGTAGCATCCACATCTTCGCTACGAATGGCGTGCATACCCAGCCACATAATACCACCGAAGCCATTGCCCGATGCATCGGGGTGACGGATGGCACCATATAATCCCAGAATTTGTCCTTCCACGCCACCACCGGGTATATCATCCAGTGTTGCAGAAAGTGGTTTACGGTCTAAGAATTTCTTACAACCGGGAACCGCTGCAACCAACAGGGCCAGAATGAAGACCCAAAAAACGGTTTTAGTACTTTTCATACATTAATATTTAAAAAGAGTTAGAAACTTAAAAAGTAATATTTATACCTCCACTGAAGATGCGTGGTATTGCACCGGCGGCATCTGCATTATCCAAACCAAAGGAAATGGCAGTGCTTGTACCTGTGCCACCAAATTCCGGTGAGTATCCTTTATTCTTTTTAAAGGTTTTCAGGTTCTGCACATTTACAAAAAGTCTTACTGTTTTAATATGCACTTTGGTTAACAATTGCGATGGCAGGTTGTATCCTAACTGAATGTTCCTGATCCTGAAATAGCTTCCGCTTTCAATACCCAGTGTAGACGGAAGGCGGTTGATCTTGCGGCCATTGTTCAGAATAGGTATAAAGTTGGATGTACCTGCTCCGTGCCAGCGTTCCAGTTTATCTGCGGCGTAGTTGTATAGTGAGAACTGATTTTCTGAAGTACCCCAAACCCTGTAAATCTGGTTTCCGGATACACCGCCCATGTCGATACCCAAATTGAAATTCTTGTAGTTGAGTGCTATTGAACTACCATACGTAAATTTCGGCGTGGGGTTGCCGATTATGGTGCGATCGTCATCATCTATTTTTTTGTCGCCATTCACATCTTTGAATTTCAGATCGCCCAATGCAGGCGTACCACCTGACAAGCTTACGGGAACTGCAGTCAGCTCTGCTGTATTCTGGTAAACGCCATCCACTACAAATCCATAGAAATAACCAATGGGGTAACCGGCTTCTGTCTGATTGGGATTGGTTTCACCGGCTGCCAGTTTATAACCGGTATTGGTCAGTTTCAAAACTTTGTTTTTAATGGTAGACAGGTTACCGCTAACAGTCAGCGAGAGATCTTTATTGAAGTTTTGCGTCCAGCTGCCAGAAAATTCAAAACCCTTGTTTTCTATATCGCCTGTATTACCCAAACCACCAGTGGCGCCGGCTATACCGGGTACCTGTACCAGGAAGCCTTCTGTTTTCTTTTTATAATACAAAGCTTCAAAATGAAGTTTGTTGTTCAGTGCCTGAAATTCAAAACCTGCTTCCAGTGCTTTTACATGCTCCCAATGCAGATCACCAAATGGCAGGTACGCCTGCGAATAGGCGGGGTAAACAAACTGGCCGAACACAGGAGATGTATTAGACAGCAGGGCGGGGTACAACGGGTAGTTGTTATTCTCATCGTAGGTGCTCTGGTTGCCCAGCAAACCCCACGATCCTTTTACTTTAAAATCATTAAAGAAAGTCTGGCTGCTCATGAAAGATTCTTTTGCAAGATTCCAGGCGGCACCAAAAGCGTAGAAATTCTCATAGGTATTGCCGTTCTTAAAGAACGCGTATGAACCATCTCTTCTGAATGAAGCGTTCAAATAATATTTACCCTGGTAGTTATACAGAACACGTGCTAAATGAGAAACGGTGGACTGCTCGTACTGGGCGGAGCTGGATACTTTGCTGGACGGATCGCCAAAACCATTGTCAACATTCCAGAAACGTTGGTTGTCCGGAATAGGATCGCCATTGGCTTTTTGTTCCACCTGGCCATGTAGTTTGTTGTATGATTTGAAGTAGGTTTCAAAACCGTAGGTAGCAGTAAGGCTGTGTGCACCAAAGGTCTTTTTGTAGGTAAGCACATAGTCCTGTTGCCATTTCTTAGTATCGTAACGGTCATCACTAACTTTTGTAACCACGGATACTTTATCAATAGACGGCGTATTGTTGGCGCCATCCGGATTGTATCCATTGTAGATCGGAGTATATAATACATCACGCTGACTGGCCCAGTCGCCGTACCAGGTAGCGCGTGCGGTCAGATTTTTTAAGATATTCACTTCAGCAAAAACGCTTCCCACCACGCGGTACCGGTCGCGCGGATTTTTATTGTATTTGTTTTCCAGTATCATTAAAGGGTTGGAGAGTGTTTGCTGAATATTTGGCAATACGGAATAGAGATTCTGTTCGGGATAATAAGGTTGTACAACGGGTGCAATTCTTCTTGAATCGCTGAACAGGCCATTGGCATCGTAAGGCAGTTTTTCTTTTGACGTATTCAGGTTAAATCCTACTTTAATGGTATTGCTCATTTTGAACTCGTCATTTATAGAAAGCTGCAGTTTTTCGAGTTGTACATGTTTTACCAGCCCCTGGTCTTTTGTATAACCAATGCCCATATAAAATTTGTTCTTGTCGGTGCTGCCTGCCAGACTGATATTATTGGTATTGAATATTGCGGTTCTTGTTACGGCTTTCTGCCAGTCTGTATTGCCGTTCCATTTGGAGATGTGGTTGTCTATAAAGGTCTTCAGACCCAGATCGCCGGCGTTATCGGTAATCCTGTTGGCGGCTTCTTCGCTTAATAACATTTTAAACTGGGCGGCATCCACCACTTTTACGGCATCCACCAGTTTTTTTGCACCAAATGTGCTGTTTACATTAACTGTGAGCTGACCGGCTTTTGCTTTTTTGGTGGATACAATGATTACACCGGCAGCGCCGCGAACACCAAATATGGCCAGTGAAGAAGGGTCTTTCAATACTTCAATGGACTCAATATCATTGGGGTTTAAAAATTTAATATCATCATTTAAAATACCATCCACTACATACAGGGGGTGTACAGAGCCGATGCTTATGGTACCGCGAATGCGGATATCCGGGTCTTCGCCGGGGCGGCCGTCATTTACTACGGAAAGGCCGGCTACTTTTGATTGCAGAGATGAGATGGGGTTGGTATTGGGTTTATCGGCAATATCTTTTCCCAATATTTTTACAATGGAACCGGTAAGATCTCTTTTGCTGGCGGTACCATAACCTATTACCACAACTTCATCCATTTTCTGGGTAGACGCCACCAGGCTTACGTTTATGGTGGTGCGGGCGCTTACAGGTATTTCCTGGCTTACATAACCCACATATGAAATAACCAGTACGGCATTGTCCGGAACGGTCAGTGAAAAATTTCCATTGGCATCTGTTTGTGTGCCCAGGCTGCTTCCCTTTACCGAAACGGTTACGCCGGATAATACTTCGCCCAGCGAAGAGGTTATCTTACCCGAGACCTTGGTTTCGGTTACTTCCATATTGCGGCCTGTAATAACCACCAGGTTGTTTTCCAGAATTTTATACGACAACAACCTGCTGGCAAACAGTTTGTCCAGCACATCGGTAACCGGTGTATTTTTTGCGTCTACATCTACTTTTGTTCCGGTTCTTACGGTCTCATCATTGTACAAAAAGCGATAGCTGCTTTTTCTTTCTATGATGGAGAGCGCTTTTTTTAGTTCCACCGATTGCAGGCTCAGTGTAATCCGGTTTTGGGAATACACTTTGGCTGAAACCTGGAAGCATGTCATCAGCAGAAGGGCCATGGTTAATTTCATGATCAGGAGCGTCTTTAAAAAATTGTACCTCCGGAATAATAAAGGCACCAAATAGTTTTTTTTCATACTTTTAGTTGAAAGGTGATAGATGAGAAACCCTTGATGAAAAAAAGGGTATTTATGCAATTGTCCATTTACCTTACAGGGTCCGCGGCAACGGGCCCTGTTTACTTTTATGTGGGTTTAGTTTGTTTCATAAAGACATGTTTAGTTTTAGCAATTGGTTACTATTTTGATGAAATCAATATTTCATTCTTGGTCATTTTGTAATTGAATGGTGTTATCAGCTGCAGGGCTTTTAAAGCCTGTTGTATGGTTTCATTTTCAAATATGCCGTTTACTTTTTTTGGTTTGATGGCATTGTCTTCAAAGCGGATGGTAACGCCATACCAGCGCTCCATTCTTACGGCCAGGTCTTCGAACGATTCACTGCGGAATATCAGTTTGTTTTCCATCCAGGAAGTTTCTATAACGGTACTGTCTAATGGAGCATACGTAAGATGGCTTACCATTACGATCGGTTCCTGTTTACCGCTTTTTATTACCAGCGACGGTTTTATTTTATCGCTGGCAGGTATTGCTGCAACGATTTCCCTGGCGGTATCTTCGTTGGCGGTTATCAGTTTTTCGTTGGGTTTTAAAATGATTTTTTCTGCGGGTCTGTTGCGGAAGGTCACTTCTATACTGCCATGAATTAAACTGGTCTCTGTATTTTTTTCTCCCGGAAAAGATTTTACGTTAAAGGCGGTGCCGAGTACTTTAATGTCTATGGTGTTGGTATGAATAACAAATGGGTGGGCCGGATTTTTTACCACATCAAAATATGCTTCGCCCGAAAGCACTACTTCGCGCAGACCGTTACCATATGTTTTATCGTAAGAGAGTTTACTGCCCGAATTTAACCATACCTGTGTGCCGTCTGGCAACTGCAGTTTGGTACGGGAACCGTATTTGGTGGATACTTCGCTTATATCGGTCTGTGACTTGGCCTGTATTTTAGAAGGAGCATATAATAATGACCAGCTGTAATAACCAACCAGCAATATCATCATGCAGGCGAGTGAGCGTAACAAGTATTTCTTTTTGTTATTGGCTGGTGGAGTGTCTGCGTTATATTCTTGCCGGATTTCTATCTGGATGCCGAGTTCATTCATGCGGTCTGTGTGGCGGGAAAAAGCATTGTGTGCATCTTCAGTATCGGGCGTGGCATGGTGCCAGAGGTCGGCCACCGTTTGCATGGGATAATGCATGTCGGCATTGACCTTTAAGAGGCTTTCCAGCTCACCGAGATCTTCAATAGTGGCTTCGCCGGATAATTTTTTGGCTACCAGTTCCCAGATCTTATTATTTGGCATGCAATCAGTTAGTGATGAAAATGGGTGTCTTTTTGATAAGGACAAGTAAATCAATAAAAACCCCTAAGACGTTGTTAAATATTTTTTTCTGGGGGATGGAGATTTGCAATCAGGATAACCGGATGCGCTCGCCGTGCTGAGCACAGGGCATACCTACGGCATGCGATGCACCAACCAATATGTGATCTACTCACAATATGTTCCGCTGGACATGACGGAAAATGCTTTTGCCGATCTGATGGAACGCGGATTTTCTTGATGGTTATGATTTAAAATGATAAGCTTGAAATGACCCGGGAGGGTGTGGAAATGCAACGGTCGGTACCGAAGGTCAGACTCCGATGGATTAGGTAAATGTTGCATATGCACGCTTTGAATCACCAACTGCGGGACAGGCGCCATACCCGGCAAATGGCACCCCCATCGGGGTGCGATGTGGGTAGATATAATTGTATATTATTTACCGTTCCGTAGGAACGGGTTGTGCAAATTGGCGGTAATGGATATCGGAACAAATGGTGTGAGGCATGAGAGCTTTAATAATCAATCACCGATCTGATGGAACGCGGATTTTCATGATGGTCATGATTTAAAATGATAAGCTTGCATGGCCGCAGACAGGGGTGGAAATGCAGTTATACGGTCGGTACCAAAGGTCAGACCGCGATGGATTAGGCAAATGTTGAATATGCACGCTTTACATCACCAACTGCGGGACAGGCGCCATACCCGGCAAACGGCACCCCCATCGGGTGCGATGTGGGTAGATATAATTTGTATATTATTTACCGTTCAGTCGGAACGGGTTGTGCTCAGCACAACGCATACCTACGGCATGCAAGGATACGCATCCAATGTTTTCTACCCACAAAATGTTCCGCTGGAACATGAAGAATAATGGCGACTGTTTTTTCGGTATCGCCTTTGCTTCGGGTTGTTGTGGTGATAACACCCACAACGGCGGAAAATGCTTTGGCCGGTCTGATGGAACGCGGATTTTCATGATGGTCATGATTTAAAATGATAATCGTGTATGGCAGCGGGAAGGAGTGGAAATGAAGTATCGCGGTCGGTACCGCAGTCCAGACCGCGGGAGATGAATCCGATGTTGGATACGCGGCACGATCCATCCAATATATTGCAGAAGTGGAGTCAGCTCCGGCAAGCGGCACCCCAGCGGGGTGCATTGTGGGTAGATATAATTTGTATATTATTTACCGTTCCGGAGGAACGGGTTGTGCGAAATGCTTTGGCGGGTCTGATGGAACGCGGATTTTCTTGATGGTCATGATTTAAAATGATAAGCTTGCATGGCCGGGGGTTCACATCCCAAAGAAGCAAAACTTGAATTATTTATTCACTTGCAATCCCGGCCAAAACAACCGAAGTCTGGGAGTGGCTTTATGAACGATCCCGAAAAGACTTCGGTTGTTTATTGTGGCGCATTTGCTACGAGAAGTTGGAGATAACCCCATAACGGCGGGAACGACTGGAAGGAGAACATATCCGCGTCAGCCACAAAAAATCATATCCCATCATAATAACCATGAAAATCTGTGTGCCATCCGGAGCGAAGCGACTTTACTTAGACACGCCCGAAGGCGCCGCAATGGCTTTGTGCACATCGAAATGAATGGTGGCGCCAATTTTTTTCAATGCAATGGCTATCTGGCTTTCCACCGTCTTTATAGACACACCCAATATCTCCGCCACATCGCGGTATTTGAGTTCGTCTTCTTTGATGAGCTTAAAAATGAGTTTGCATTTGGGGGGTAATTGGTCGATGGCATCTTTTATACGGGCCACCATTTCTGCAGTAACCATTAACTGTTCGGGATCGAAATAAATGCTTTTGAATTCAATACCGGCTTCGTCTACATTGTCGGTGAGGTTTTTATTTTGTCGGCTGAGGTAATTAAGTGCGGTATTTTTTACGGCAATAAAGAGATAGACTTTCAGGTTGGTGATACTGTTGATGCGTTTTCTTTTCTCCCATATATTTATAAACACATCTGATACCACTTCTTCCGCCTGCTCCCTGGATTTTACCAATGTAACGGCAAAACGGAGCAAAGGATTATAAAACGATACAAAAAGCTCTTTGTAAGCAATGGTATCGTCGTTACGGGCAATCTGCTCCTGAAGGTATTTAACTTTGGCGGCGGCAATCATCATCAAAGCTTTATCATACAATGTAAACAGTACACAATGTACCAACTAATAAGTATAAACAAAAAAAACAGCCGTTATGCTGCTTATACTTTCAAAAATCAACGGGTTCGGGTGAGAAAAAATTAAAAAATAAAATCAACCCGTTCATTGAACCAACTACTGCTATTTTTTTCTATTTTTGCAGCGCTTTTTACCGAAGCTGGACCCTTAGCTCAGTTGGTTAGAGCATCTGACTCATAATCAGAGGGTCGCTGGATCGTGCCCAGCAGGGTCCACCATCAGCTAAGTCCCCCAGGGTTGTTCACCGGGGGGCTTAGTTTTTTACAAGATTTAACAATTACAACCTGTCATTAACTTACAAGCAAGATACATTTGCTTCTCACAACTGTATTATGAAACAAATTGCGTTACTGTTATCCGCTGTATTAATTGTAGCAAGCGCCTCCGCTCAAACAGATTCTACCGCCAAAAAGAAGAAAAAAGATTGGAGCAAAGTCAGCATTAACAACCGCGCCAACGACCATTTCATGGTTCAGATAGGCTACGATGGCTGGACACCCCTGCCAGACAGCATCAAAACAACTGGTTTCTCCCGCAGTTTGAATTTTTATCTGATGATGGATTTCCCCTTTAAATCCGACCCCCGTTTCAGCGCAGCCATCGGTATCGGCATCGGCAGCAGCGGCATCAAGTTCGACAAAACAGAACCCAATATCATCAGTACCGCCGCCACGCTTCCTTTTACCGACAGGTCGGATACCACCCATTTCAAGAAATTCAAACTGGTATCTACGTATGCCGAAGTACCTGTGGAACTGCGTTTTATTACAGACCCCGAAAACAGCGATGCCAGCTGGAAAATAGCCATCGGTGTTAAACTGGGCGCCCTGCTGGATGTACATACCAGGGGAAAAACGCTGGTCAATTCGGCCGGCAATACCCTGAACAGTTATACAGAGAAAGTAAAATCCAAGAACTTTTTCAGCGGAACCAGGCTGGCAGGTACGGCCCGTATCGGCTACGGACATGTGAGTTTATTTGGTCAGTACCAGATTACCGGATTTATAAAAGACGGCCGCGGACCCAATGTGCACCCTTATAGTATTGGGTTGACGTTTAGTGGATTGTAGGCCCCCTTCCGACCCCCGGCCCCCTTCCGACTTCCCCCAACAGGGGAAGCCATCCCCGCACAGCCCTAACTTTTCGAAGTTCGTGGAGTTTGGCAGGCATGCCTTGGTTGCAGCTTCTTAACTTCGATACACTAAGCAAACGACATCAGACATCCGACATCAGACATCAGACATCCTGAACACTGAGCAAAGGACATCAGACATCTTCCTCAGTCCCCGGCCCCCTTCCGACTTCCCCCAATAGGGGAAGCCACCAAAGCACAGCCCTGGCTTATCGAAGTTCGTAGGTGTTTGGCAGGCTGGTTTTTACTGCGGCTTTCTACCTTATACACTAAGCAAACGAAATCAGACATCCTACATCAGACATCAGACATCCTGAACACTGAGCAAACGACATCAGACATCCTACATCCTACATCAGACATGGCGTTACAGTGTTTTCTTCGCCATCTCCTTCAGCACATTATCTAATTTCTCCAGCATCGCACGCCAATTTTTCTCAGTGGTCAAAGGCGGCACGCCGGTTTGAGTGAGATCGAGGTAACAACCACCCGGCTGCGGCACAATGCTGATAATTACATCTGTCTCGCCCTGGAAATGCTTCGGCACGGAGAGTGTAAATTCCAGCCTGTGGGGCCTGTCCAGTTTTTTGTAATCACCATAGTGATCGATTTGTTCGCCCGTCTTTTTTTCCAGCTCCAGCATGGAAAAATGACCTCCTTCATGGGCATCGATATCGATGTTGATGAGTTTACTGGTGGGGCCTGCAAAAAGCCATTTGCTGATCATTTCCGGGTCAATCCAGGCATCAAAGATAATTTCGGGGCAGAATTTATATCCGTGGCGCACCTGTGCGGGTTGTATGGTTGCTGTTTTCATTTGTCTGTTTTGAAAAAAGAAGACAATTAAGGTGCCAGACCCAAGATGGAATATCCGGCCCCCATGCGGCTTCCGGCCCCCTTCCGACTTCCCCCAACAGGGGAAGCCACCATTTCACAAGGCCAGCTATTGCATGTAGCTGAGAAATTCGATCATGCATTTATTATAGGTCACGTATTATAGGTCACGATTGTCTTCAAACCCGCACAACTGCATATAATATCACAATGATGATGTATAGCGTATCTTAATATCATTCGGCCATTCCGGCAAGCGAGGGCTGTGTGTGGATGGCTTCCCCTGATGGGGGAAGTCGGATGGGGGCCGGGGGCCGGATTCCGGGTTCCTATCTGCCTGTTACTTTGGTATACCTTACCTTTGCCTTCCAAAATTTATATTTAATAGTGCTCGACAAAAAGAATGTAATACAAACAGACGTACGGACTGTGCTGGTAGGAGTGGTTGACAAAAACCAAACGGAACAACAAACACATGAATACCTCGATGAACTGGCTTTCCTGGCAGAGACTGCCGGCGCCGTGGCGGTAAAACGGTTTACCCAGAAACTACCGCAGGCGGATAGCCGCACTTTTGTGGGCAAAGGCAAGCTGGAAGAAATCAGGAAATATGTGGAAAGCCGCGATATACAACTAGTCATCTTTGATGATGAACTCAGCGGCTCACAAATTCAAAACATTGAAAAAACGCTCAATACGGTTACCATCGACCGATCGGACCTTATACTGGACATCTTCGCCCGCCGCGCAAAAACCGCGCAGGCAAAAACGCAGGTAGAGCTGGCGCAGTACCAATACCTGTTGCCCCGATTGAAAGGTATGTGGAAGCATTTGGAAAGACAGGGGGGCGGTATCGGCAGCAGGGGACCCGGAGAAACGGAAATTGAGACTGACCGCCGTATTGTAAAAGACAAGATTTCTTTACTGCGCAAACGCCTGAGCGAAATTGACAAACAGGCTTTCACCCAGCGCAAAGACCGCGGAGAATTTATACGGGTGGCGCTGGTGGGATATACCAATGTAGGCAAAAGCACCATCATGAATGTGCTGAGCAAAAGCGATGTATTTGCAGAAAATAAATTGTTTGCCACGCTGGACACCACCACCCGCAAAGTGGTGTTTGAGAATACGCCTTTTCTATTGAGCGATACCGTTGGGTTCATTCGCAAGTTGCCCCACCACCTGGTAGAAAGTTTTAAGAGTACGCTGGATGAAGTGCGTGAAGCAGATATCTTACTACACGTAGTAGACATGAGCCACCCCCAGCACGAAGATCATATTGCCGTTGTAAATAAAACATTACAGGATCTCAACGCGCAAGACAAACCGGTGATCACCATTTTTAACAAGATGGACCTGTTCGAAAAAAACCATTTCGATCCCTGGCTGGAAAATGAAGTGAAGCAGCAGATACTGGATGAGCTGAAACAACGCTGGGAGAATGAATTGCTGGGCAATGCCATCTTTGTATCGGCAACGGAGAAACGAAATTTTCATGAACTGCGGGCAACCATACTACATAAGGTGCGGGTACAATACCAGGTACGCTATCCGTACAAATCAGAATTTTTATATTGATGCCCCTGCCGGAAATGCATAGCTGGCATAAGATTGCCGAATCGGTGGCGCAACTTCCCTTTGCTGAAAACAATATTGCAGTGGTAGAAATCAATGGTAAGAAAATCTGCGTTGGCAGACACCATGATAACCTCTACGCATTTGCGTATTTATGTCCGCATGCCAGCGGTATCATGGCCGATGGTTATATTGATGTATTGGGCAATATTGTTTGTCCCACTCACCGTTATAAATTCAATATACAAAACGGCCGAAATACAAGTGGTGAAGGGTATTATTTGAGGCATTGGCCGCTGGTAATCCGTCCAGACGGAATATATATTAGTATGTAAAGGTATCTGAGCCGGGATTTATAGGATTTGTGGGATTAAAGGATGGTATGAACCTCTTTTGCTCTGTGAATACCTCCTGTCCTCTGTGGCAAAAATGGCGGCGGATTCGTTTTTAGCGAGGGGCTACACCCCTCGCTAGTGGGTTTCGCCCCTACAGGGCTTGTCATGGCCAGACATGCGCCTATTCAGTTAATGCAACTGCAATTCATTAACTATTAAACTCGTTATTAAACGTTACATCCCCCCTTTAGGGGGCTAGGGGGTTAATGGGATATAGAGTTTCCATATCTTTTTTCGTCAATTCTATTTCTCTTGCTTTCAAATTCTCTTCAAAATGCGCCATGGATGAAGTGCCGGGTATCGGCAGTATCCAGGGCGAGCGATGCAGCAGCCAGGCCAGGTTTACCTGTGCTTCGGTAGCTCGGTATTTTTGTGCGATGCGTGCGATGCGATCATCTTTTTTGGGCAATGCACTCACCAGCGAGAAATAAGGTATAAGTGGTATTTCATGTTCTTCGCAGATATCCAGCACTTCTTCGCCGCCGCGGTTTTCTCCATACGGCCCCGTTAATGTGGTGCGTTGTGCATGGCCATACATGTTTTCCACGGTGGCTATCTTGCCCATGTTCATGGCTATGGCCAGTTCGGCGCGGCTAACATTGCTTACGCCTATATGGCAAATTTTTCCTTCTTTCTGCAATGCAAACATGGCGTCCATAGATTCTGCAAAGGGTGTACCGGCGCCGGGCATTACGCGAAAATGCACCAGGCTTAGCTGTTCCAGTTTTAGTGTGCGCAGGTTGTTATCGATGCTGGTACGCAGGTTATCCGGGGTATTAAAGGCTATCCAGCTTTTATCTGGCAGGCGGGCGGCGCCTACTTTGGTGCAGATGACCAGGTTATCGGGGTAGGGATGCAAGGCTTCGGCTATCAGCCGGTTGGTAATATCTTGCCCGTAATAATCGGCTGTATCCAGGAAGTTGATGCCGCTTTCTACGGCATGCTGTAATATTTTCAATGCGCCGGGGCGGTCGGCCGGCTCACCCCATATATGGTGGCCGGTCAGCCGCATGGTACCATATCCAAAACGCTGTACGGTTAATGGTTTATTGGTATTGCCTGCAATGGTAATGGTGGCTGGAAAATGCATGAAAATCAATTTATTTGGTGAAGCAGCAGCAAGCAAAATGTGTATTGGCGTAACAAGCCCGGGCCCGGTTATTGGTATTTATAAAGGGGAGCAAGAATAAAACCAAAAATGAGTTTGTTGGAAAGCAAAAAAGCTTATTTTTGCCACCCCTTAGGGGATTGTGGGATTTCGGGAAGGCGGGATTTTGAGATTGGTGTTCGTCGGGCTGTACCGGCAATAAAATCGCAAAATCCAGCAATCACACAATTGCATTTATACTCCTCCTTAGCTCAGTTGGTTAGAGCATCTGACTGTTAATCAGAGGGTCTCTGGTTCAAGTCCAGAAGGGGGAGCCTCACCAGACAAGCCACGATTTTTCGTGGCTTTTTTTATTCGATTTTCTTTGAAAGCCTTGTGCTCATGTCTTTGTTAAACCCAAGTGAGAATTTAACATAATCCTTAAGATCATTGTCAACAGGCTTAAGGTTCATCATTTTTTGGCTTACATCCGAAGCCATACGCTGATATCGATCTTTCGTATCCTGATAGGTAATCCCTTGGGTCCCAATAACATTTATGCTCAGAAAATTTATCAGCGAAGACAAGGCAATCCGTTTGACGATCAAGACGATACCTAAACGGGAGCGATTGTCGTTGAAACTCGAATTGACCTGGAGTCAATTCATGGTGGCTGTGGTACGGATCACATTCATGATAGCGGCACTATTGATTTAAGGAATACAGGGCGTTTGCCCTATATTCTATTTATGCGTATTCAAACTTTACTTCGCATTTCGATAAAGCTTTCAAAATGGCAAGGTATTTATTCCAATGTTGCGGAGATGACTGCGGATTGGTGCTATCATTGTAGAAAAACAATTTCACGATCTTACCTTCATCGTTCCTTCTTACAGCTTCCTCGCCGCTATGAGCGAGCTTCAACAATGTTATTTCCCCCAATCCTTTATACTTGGTGTGAATAGGTAATTGAGCGAAAGGATATTGAAACTCTGGAACATCCTCGTCCGGTTTTTTAGTGTTCCAACCCAAAGGCATATACTCGCGATTGAAGAACATCCACTCTTCGTTCTCATTTCTTGCCATTCCGTATGGCATGTTTATTCTGAAAAAATCTGATAGCATAGAAATTATTTTTAAGATGCTGAAATTACGAAAATTCGAAGGCTCGAAAAAATAAAAAAAACTTAAAAGCGTAGGTCGTACCGCGTTTCTTTCTCAAGCAGTTATAGCTTCCCTTTGATGGTATCTATCTCCCAATAGTTCTTATTGTAGAGATCATCGATGAGTCCGTACAGCTTATTGATATGTTCACCTGTTCTCTCCCGATACTTTTGCAATTCGTTGGTTTTCTCCTTCACCTTCTCCCGTTCCTTGAAATATATGAGCAACCCGATTACGAAGAGAGTTCCGAGTATGACTAATTGGAACCAGGGATTATTTACCAGCGCATTAAAATTCAAATTCGTGTTTTGAGACATCTGATACAGACCGTAACAGTCTACGATGGAACCGATGATAACAAGTGATTTTTGTAGCGGCGTTTTTATAAGTTTTATCATACCATATAATTTTTTAGGTACATAAGTTACGCCATTATTATTTCCTTCTCATCATTAGGGAGGTAAAAAGTTGAGCCGATTAGTAAAACTAATCGGCTCAGAACTTAGTTGATATTGGAATTCCATCTCAAGCCTTAACGACTACGTCATTCAAAATAATTCAGAAATCCTGTGGCTTGGGTGACGAACATCTCAGGGTATTGGTTGAAAGATCCATGATCGGAATCAGGATAATAAAACAAAATTGCGTTCGGAATCTGCTTGTATAATTCGAGAGATGAATCACAAATGCATTCGGGCGCAGCATGCCTGGAGATATGCAGAGTACCCGCCTTCCTATAGTAATGTGCTGGGAGTTTGGTGAGGTTTAAAAGCACAGCGTCCCCCCAACCCAGGGCGGTGGAAGGGAGAAACACAAATTCAAAACCGTTGCTTCCTAACAAATCTTCCGCGGTCATAGACATATTGAGATGGTCGTTGAATTATACCGGGACCATTTCTTGCTAGTGGTTTCGGAGGCTCCTGCTGCGGTGCAGGTTGTTGTTGCAAGAATTCGCCGACGATAATGTCATTTATTAAAGATTGTCGGGATATTCTTGCCAGCAGCGATTTTGTACCTTCCTTTTTAGGGTACAAATAGTATAGAGCACTTCTCGTATCCTTGGGATCATTAATTGTCTCATGGCCGCTGAAGTCAAAAATGACTGGCATAGAACTTCCTAACCAGTTGGACGGAAAACATTCGTCTGGAAAATTCACGAGGTAGTGCCCCTGCTTTTGTGCCGGACGTAAATCTTTCGCTCCTTCAAGAAAACGTGTGTAGTCTCTTTCTAAGCGGGTTCCGTCAACCACCCAGACCATGTGCTTATAGAAGCTCTCCCGTTTTTTACGTTCACGCTGGTCAATAAACGAATGCTGAAATTCAATGACAAGCCCATGTGTCGTGCGAACGTCGGCGATATGTTTTTCGCCAGTGAACTTATCGGTCGCAATGGACTCTTGCCATTCGGAAGGAAAATTATTTTTCCAGGTACGATGCCAAGCGGTTTCATTTTCCCACCAGGGGTCACAATTGCGGATTCCTTTGTGCGCCCAATGATGCACTTTAACGTCCCCGCATTTGGCAACTACTGTTGCACCGCAGCCTGGGCAGGTTCCCACGGCTCCTTTCGTAGACTCAGTTTTGATGTTGTCGATTAAAGCGAATTTCATTATAAAATTTTGTAAGGCATTCCCTGTTCAGTCTGGCCGGTTGTTGAGCCAATTTATGAAAATGGGTTTTCGCTTCCAAGGAAAAGATAAAAAAGAATTACCTTGACCGCATGTCACTATCTGATAAACAGCCACACCACCCTTCCTTGCCCGAGAACATGCCTTGCCCGAAGCCGGATTCGTGCATCCTGGTTCAGGCTTTAATACTTTGATTGAGGGTAATTATACGGTACTAATACCTTTTTTAATTGTCCCTAAAACCTTTACATTTAATTCCTAAACCACGATATTCATAATGATTTTAGCGGAGAACTTTGCTTATGTGATAGTTTTGGGTGTCACTGCAATTTGGAGCATAAATAATGTTGTATCGTATAAGTAGAATATTAAAGGTTAATAACGAATATAGCGGAGTATATGTTTTATCGATATCCTTTTTACTACATTGATACTGAAACCAACTACAACTTATGGCCGTAACATTTACTGAAATTTTTTGGAATAGTGAAGGCCGAAACCTGAAGAAGCCTGACCTGGCCTGTTTGCGACAGGATGCTGAAACCTACAATATCATGATGTTCCAACCCAATCATGAATTTAGTTATGATAACAATGGTATCCGGAGTGCTGATCCTGACACAACGCACAAAAAGTTCTACTCTTTTTTTAGATTGGCTATGGAACAAAATGTTGAACTTGCGATTGCTCCCGAATACTCTTGCCCATGGTCTTCTTTGGAGAAATTAATCGATGATAATATATTTCCAACACAGAATAATGTTTGGGTTGTTGGATGTGAGTCAATCAAACCTCCTGAATTAATTCAGTTCATCGAAACAAAAAAGGATGTTGAGTGGATTGTCGATCAAGCGTTGTTGACGAAAGCCCTAAAGATAACACCTGAAAAATTCTTTGATCCTGTTTGCATGTTGTTAAACACATTCAATACAAACGGGGAAGTTCGTAAGGTTGGTATAATTCAATTTAAAACTTCTATGTTCGGTGGATCTGGATTTCAATGGGAACGCGACCACGGCATAAGGGGCGAAACGATTTATGTAATTTCTAATTTATTTGCTTCAATCAAGCTGGCCGTTATCATTTGCTCCGATTCACTGAATAATCCGTTTGATTTTAACTATATCCAGAATGGCTTTTTCCACAATGACCCCTTGTTGCTTTTGCATATACAATTAAACCAGAAGCCTTTTCAATCGGCTTATAAATTATACAGGAACCAGTTATTCAGCCTGGGTGACAAAAACTATAAGAAAGAAGTCATTTGTTTGAACTGGGCATGGCGAATTCCCGAATCTGACGATAAATTTTGGAATGAATACGGAGGGTCGGGATTTTATATAAAGTCAGATAAGTTGAACTTGTCCGACGACAGGATAAACAGTAATCACCACAAAGGTTTATACTACACAAGATGGGACACAGCGAAAGCTCATATTTATTTTCTGAATTATGGGGAACATGTGTTTTTTGTTAATACTACTAAAGTTTCCCAAAGCGCTGCTAACCCGACACAATATTCCAGGAGTGGAGCCGAGCTCCGGCGTATTTATACCTGGGAAAACAATTGGGTTGAACAAGACAAGGCGCCTTCCGATTTTATTCCATTGTGTGAAAGCCTGGAGGTAACTGCAGGAGATTTACAAAGTATATCACAAGCAGTTAATTATATAAATGTTGAACGAATCGTTGCCTTGTCTGCCGGAAATATAGAATTTGTAAAGGAATGGTACATGCCATCACATCTAAAAACAATGCAAATAAAAGATGATGAGATAAATAATAGGATAACTTTTACGCAGGACCCTGCAAATGAGCAAAAGGAAAAAAGAGAACAGTTATTATTGAAGTATGCCACCCTTAAAAACATTATTTTAAAAAATCCTGCTAACACAAATTCACGGCTGCAAACAGCAGAACTAAAATATGATGCGTGTAATTCTCCTGACGATTACCTGACTAACCTGCATTCTGTTTCTGATGGAAATAAAGGAACGGGAATTTATCTCGGTTTACAAACTCCAGCAAATGCCAAAGCGGTATGGGAGTCGACTGCGAGTCTTTTTATCGATTATAATCTAAGGGCAAATATTTTCGTTTGGTACGATTTCGGAGGTCAGCTTCATAAAATTCACGGACAGGCTGCCATGCCTAAAATAGTTGATAATGTTTCTCGTAGCATCACATCTTATAAAAGAAGGACAGAATGAGTATACTTAAAACTTTACAGGAATTTTATGGTGCGGAGAATGTTGGTATACAGCAAGCCGAACCTGTAATCTACAGATGCGTGAAACGATCAGAGTTAAATACTGCTTACCAAATTGTTTATATAGATTTTTCAAATTCCTGGCTGACTACCGATTTTAATAGTAACCTGGATAATTTCCTTGTTGATGATTACTACGCAAATGCTGGATATCTTCAGTGGAACTTCTATTATTATTTCATTTCTGATCAATCGGTAATTGCTGATAATGTTGAAAGAAAGAACCAGATTGAAAATGACGAAGCCTATGCAAGGAAATATGTAATGGAAGTAAGCCAATTTTCTATTTGGCTCCAATCATTTAGTAGTATAGGCCAGCAAACAACCAGCCAGTTGTCAAATGACTTGTTTAGTATTTGGATTAATTATTTGGAAGAAAATAAAATATGGTTTGTGTACGATGATATTAATTTCCCAAATTATACCAGATGGGTTGAAGCATATATCAACGGAGAAAATTTGGGTGAATCATCCGCCAGTAATGTTTCATCGCCTGTTGCAATGGACGATATAGGAAAGTTAAAAGAAATAAAAATAAATTCATTTCGCCCGTATCCAGTCGGACAGCCATTTCATTTTGCTCCCGTCACACTTATTCACGGACCAAATGCATCTGGGAAGTCATCATTACTTGAAACAATTGAGCTGGTGGTAACTGGAAAAGGTAATTCAACACCTTTGCCGGGTTATGATCTTGAATTAATAAATGACGAAAACAGAACCTTCAAATTCCCCGATGATAATGCCAAATATAAGCAACGCGACATTGGCTGGTATAAAAGCGCGATGACACGTGGTCACATATTAAATGAGAATTTTAATAAATTTAATTATTACGCAAGTGATGCCGCTCATAAATTGAAAATTAGCAATGATTCAGGCAGGTATGATTTGCAGGGAACACTTTCTGATGTAGCGCTTGGACGTGAAGTTAATAGATTGGAAGAAAGGGCAATAGAATTTAGCAAGCGATTTGAAAGTGCATCGGCCAATTTATTAAACGAGCAAACGGCAATTGCAGATGACCTTTTGGAAAAAACAAACAGGATAAATGTCCTGAAAAACACTGTTACTGAAGCGCAAGATTATAAATCATCCTTAATTGCAGCCCTTCAGAAGATTGCATGGAAAAACATTGAACATTTTGAACCATCAAAAGATGGTTTTGCTATCCTCGAAACCTCATTAGAATTGGTTTTTCAAAGCTTGGTTAATATCACCAATGTTCCTTCGGTTAAAAAATTTACTTCTTATTTTGAAGTTCATTCCAGGGTTCTTGAATTAGAATCGAAAGTAAATCTTTTTAATATTCAACAACACCAAATAGATTTATTAAGCAATGAACGTCAGGAAAGTGATAAAAGAATAGGGGAATTAACCTCTATTGATGAACTGCTACAACAACTTCAAAAAATTTGCAAGCATGGCAATTTTGCATCTTTATTTGGCTTGGCTCAAAATTTATCAGATGTAAAGAGAAGAATTAATTTGCTGGAGTCGGTCGTTAATTCAGGTTTGCCACTTAAACGGAATAGCCCGGTCTTAAATGCAAGCTTTGAAAACCAGACATTGCTCCATATTGAGACCGAACTTAATAGAAGACTTCAAACAGTTGCCAGCGAATTAAAAGAGTTAAATTATGAAAAAAATCAGCTTGATGCAACAACAAATGAACTTACTAAGATAATTTCATCAATCAAAGCTTCAGGTATTCATTATGTCGAACTTAGCCCGGAATCAGATTTTTGTCCTTTATGTAATACAGATTTTGCACCGAAACAATTGCTCATTGCACTTACAAGTACAAGAAATAACTTGAAACAATCTGACGCACTGGTTAACATTGCTAAGAGAATTTCAGATTTAAATATCATAGTACAAAACCTATTGGATCTAAACAAAGTTTTTGTGGCATATCAATCTTTTGCGCTGCAGCAATTTCAAGGTGAATGGCAAAATAAAACAATCGCGCAGATACTGATACAAATTGACTTACTTGAAAAAACACTAAGTAATACAAAGGAAGAGTATATTAAACTTACGAGTTTTGAATACGAGTTCACAATAGATAATATTTCTGAACTATCGGCAAAGAACCTGCAAAACAGGATTTTTGAATTATTGAATGTAAAAGTTACGGATTTGACAACCTGTGAAGAACAAATAGCTGATGTAAATAAAAGGCTCTTTGCACTGAATGTCCGTCGCAATACTATAGATGCAGATATTAAGAAGGCCAATAAAATTATTGCCGAAGAAGTGTTTGACTCAACTCAGAGTAGTGAAAAAGCGCTGATTGAAAATCTGACATTATTTTTAAACCTGGAAGTAAATTTTAAACAAGTTGAAACTCATATCGATCTTACTACGATCAATGATCTGAGTTTACTTCATAACGAATTTCAGTCGGTAAAGAGTTCGTTTGAAGTTTACAAAAGAAACTATGGTGAAATAAATGACAATAGAAAGGCCTTGGAATATGTTGAAGCGGATATTACTGCACTTCAGGTAAAACAAACATCGGTGAGTGCAAAAAAGGTGAATGCTAATAAAGCTTTTGCTTTGCTAAACACGATGCTGAGGCAACATAACAAAACTATTTTTCTTCGCGATTATATCCAGGAAAATAAAAAAGAAATTTCTGAAATATTCAGGTTGATTCATAGTCCGGTGGAATTTAAAGGAATAGATATTGTTGACAATAAGCTAAAATTGCTATCAATAAATCAAACATCCCGTGAGTTGGATCAAATTAGTACCGGTCAGCGATCGGCCCTTGCCTTAAGTATTTTTTTAGCGTTAAACAGGAAACTATCCACAGGGCCAAAATTTATTTTATTTGATGATCCAGTTACATATGTAGATGATTTAAACGTTTTATCATTTTTAGATTATTTGCGAGAACTTTTCTTACGAACTAATCGCCAAATATTATTTGCGACCGCTAATGATGATCTGGCTTTTTTCTTCAAAAAGAAATTTCAATTTTTGGAAAATAGTGCATTTGTGGAGATACAATTGGAAAGACCAAACTAGAAGGTTATGTAAGGAAGGAAATGACGTATAGTGGCGAAATGGAAAACTAATGCTAAGTGGCCCCCGTTAGACTATAACTAAGTATAAGCATTGTTAATGTATCCGTGTGCTATTTTCCTACACACATCTACACGTGTACGAACTGGAAATCGCTTTCCTTCACTGCTACATTTGCTGAAAAAAAACAAAAAATATGGAAGCAATGAACAGGGTCAACCTCGTAGGATGGTTGACAAAAGAAGTCCAGTATGGGAAAAGGTGGGACGGGCAGCCGTGGGGTAGAATCAGTATGATGACAGAACCCCATATACCATATAAAAGAAAAAGACATATCATGGTCTTTACCTGTGTAAATTTATCTACTCTTTTCATGAACTGAACTATGAGGTGGTAAAAGAAGGAAAATAACTGGGGCAACTTGTGAATATATGTCAGCAAGATCTTTAAGACATTGTCTAAAGTTCGATTCGTCTAAACTATTAATTTTAAGCCTTTGAATCAATTCATTTAATAGAATTCCTATGCTCTTAGATTTAAAGTCAGCGCTAGAATTTGCACTTCCAATGTATTTGTCAAATGTCTTTCGTAAAAATCCTTTTGTCAAATGATTGTCATATTTATCTGCATAGTCAATCAGCTCTTTTGCTAGACGTTCAAAGAGCTGATTTGGTATCGGATAAATATCAATGAACATATAAAAAAGTTCTGAAAAATATGGTTCTGCAGTGTCGTCTCTTTTTTCTAGAAAGATCGGGTCTCCAGCCATCTTGATAGTATGTTCAATTGAGTTTTTATTAACCAGAGCTCTTGCTGTCAGGTATGTTTGAATAGAGTCATGGAAAAACTTTAGAAATTTAGGTTCCGAATAGCTCGCTTTCATTTCAAAAGGATCTAGTGGTATTAATACACCTGCGGAGTATAATTTCGAAAGTAACATTTTATCACTAGTGTTGTTATCAGCAAATAATAGAATTCTGTTACCTGTTTGCCAATAAGTTGAAAAACAATATTCAGAAACATTGAAGATTACCTCATCCCTAGCAGTGACAGTATCAATTTCCTTTTTCGAAAGCAGTTGTCTCAATACTTCTCTATACAGATCTGCAACGGACTCGTAATCATTTGGATCAATAAGTAAAGAAAGTCTGATGATTAACGGGAGATAAAATCCTTTCTTATTACTTAGTTTTGCTTTTATATTTAGCAGCAATTCGTCTAAATTATTACTCCGAGCTTTATTATAGTTACTTACAAAGGTTCGAAGGTTTTCACTTGTCAACAAACTTAAGTTACAAATTACATAACTGTAATTTTGGAGAATAATTTTACGTAAATCAGCGTCAGGCCTGGAAGAAATAAGAAGCTGTATATTATCTGATTTTTTACTATTTAGGAAATCTAACAATTTAGTATGCGATAATTTCGTTTCACTAAATCCGTCAATAAAGGCAATAATCTTAGTGGTTAAGATAATTTGACCAAGGATATCATCGGACTTGGCTACTTCTTTTAGGGAATTTGTTATTCCTGTATAAATGTCTTCGACAGTATTAGGTAACCATATGCACAAGGGGTTATCATCTAATTTAAATTTTTCGATTACACTAATTGCTATGAATTTAGTCAAAGCACTTTTTCCAAATCCACCCGGCGCCTCTATGTAAAAGATTTTAGTAGATGTGTGTGTAATTGCCTCTGTTGCCAAAATATCTGGCTGTGGTTCAATCCACCTTAGATCTTGTTCGGACTTTTTCACTAAAATAGATTCCTTCGAGGAGTAAAAGTCTAGTTCAGTAAGTGACGTTTCAATACTCGAGGGAATTGGAATATACTTTTCGTTATTTGACAACCACATTAATTTCTGTAACCGCTTAATTGATTCTTTGTTATATTCTGAAAACACGCGCTTTCTAAATCTCTGAAAATTGAGCGAGGTTATCATAATTAATGAGAATGGCTGACTTTTAGACAGAACTATCAAAGTTTTTGGATGCAAAATTCCCAGGATGCATAATATTATGAAAGAAGCTAACCATAAAAGAGTAAAAAGCGATACGTTGATTTCAATTCCAAGCATAGTTCTGAAGCCTTCAGAAGTAAAACCCACAGAGGACGTAACCGCGGCAATCACCGCCGCCCATTTTTCGATATTTTTTTGGGATTTAATTGTTAACACAATTATTAAGATAAGCACAATTAAAAAAGCAGATATGGTTTGCCCTATTTCTGTTAAGATCCAAGGCTTATTTTCTACTTTGTTATAGAGATTAGCCGGCACTAAGCGCCCCTTGTTCCAAATCATTATTGCTGGGTCTATTAATCTCAGATTTGCATTGTTAAACGAGATTGGCCCCAAAATACCAACAAAAGATACTGTTGATATTGCTTTCCTAAGCTTTTCTCTTCTTTCGCTATAAGAGAGCCGTTTCCAATCGGAGATAGATAGCAAAGCATCATTCAAAGTCATTATTGACTCATATCCCTGCGCGGCAAAATTATCTGGAGCTACACTAAATAAAATTTCAAATCTTCTTTTCCAATTAAGGCTAAACTGTGTTGAACTTGATGCACTGCTATAAGATGTGGCTATAATAACTCCCTCAATGGCTGACGGCCCGAAATGACTTACGAATTCGTTGGTTGAATTGGCTGTTGTGCCAAAGGTTATGATATTGGGATTTGCTTCCCTTATGCTTTTAGAAAAGTTGGCGCATTGAAAGCTTTGTCCAAAGAGTCCGATAACATTAGGTTTTTGAGCAATGATATCTTCCACATATTTTTTATAATCAATATTTGTAATTTTATCAGGGTATTTGCCACCTTCAATGTATTCAAGTTGATTTGGATTATTCAGGCAAGTTTCTTTCAAATCGTTATTAATGTTCTTCCCATAATAGTCATTGGAGTATATACTTGTGACCCTTAACTTTTCTTTTCTATTTTCCGTTTGAAGTATATAGTCTAATATTGAATTTACCATTTTGTCATCGGTGAGGTTCAATCTAAAAACCCAATCATTCCTTCGACCTAAATTTGAAGCAGAGCTGACAGCACTTAATAGTGGCAGTTTATGATTTGAATTAGTAATTTCATTTATTATTGAATTTGTACACCCTGAATTACATGATCCTATAATCCCAAGGCAATTAGTATCATTAATTAGTTGTCTACAAATAGTTCTTGCCAATGAAGTATCAGATTTATCATCGAAAATGGCAAATTTTAAACCTAATGAATCGTAAAGACTTTTGTGTTCGGAGACGCATTCATACATTCCTCTTAAATAGGATAGCGCAACATTGCTTGTCGTAGGACTTGTTATTGGTGTAAATAAAGCTATGTAGTAGGTCGATGGAAGCTTGCTATTATTGGCAATAAATTGATTAAACTCAGGTCTAGATTGTGCTTGCAAATGAAAAAGCATTCCAATTAGAAAAATCGGAGAAAGAACAGCAACAATCAAAAAGCGCTTTTTCATTTTAGGTCCAATAAATAATGGTATTGTTATCTATTTTCCCCATTAAAAAAGAAATCGTTAATCTAACATTTTCTGGTTGACTGCCAACAGCGTGAACAAGGCTGCTATTTAAAAAGTATAAATCACCTTTACGAACCTCAATTTTTATGCTATCGAATCGTTCTAAATAATCCAGGGGATACGGATAACCGGAATTTTCGATTCCCAAAATCTCTCTTTCATAGTCATCTGCAATGCAATTCCAAATAATTAGGTCTCCACCAGATTTGTGAGCGTTATTTATACATATATTTACGCCAACTACATTAAAGTTCTGTACTTTTTGAATTTCAAAGCCTTTTTGCATTGGTGAGTTCAATTGAGCAAAATCATCATGTGGTTTCAGTGAGTAATCTCCCATGTCAGTCCATTTTCGAGCTACCACATTTCCTGCTTTTTTGTTTTGATGTTCAGCGATCCTGAATTTTATTTCTTGTGATGAAAAGATGTTTTTAAGTTTAGACTGCAACGAAATAATCGGATTTTCTACGTTTTTAAATAGCGATGCCAATGACTCAGAGCTTTGGTCAACTTCGCGAAAATAATCGCAAAGCATTTTATTGTAATGGTAAGATCCAACATAATTGCCGGGTACGCCATCAGTTTGTGATCTGGAATTCATAAACGCGTCAAAATTTTCCGATATTTTATCGCAAATTTCTGGCCTCAAGAAATTCCGAACTACGATAACTGGTAAATCTCCTTTTACTAGGTTTGTAAGTTCCGAGGCTGGTATTATTTTCTGTAATTCCGCGGCTTTGAAGTTTTGATTATTAATGAATTTAAATGGCATTATATTTATTAATTTTAGTGTAGAATAATTCATTCACGACGAAACCTTCAATATTCATTTTATAACAATAATCTGCCAGATCGCTCATTGAATTAATAAAGCCTCGCCCATTATGATTTAGCGATGTATTGCACAATACACCGAAGCCTGTCAATTCTTTAAATTTCAGTAAAAGTTGGTACATTTTGTTATTACTCTGAGATGTAACCGTCTGAACTCTGGCTGTATTGTCGACGTGACTTATTGCTTGTAATCTGTTATTTTTGATCTTTTGAAAATATAACATGTAGGGGCTTTCTCCACTCCATTCAAAAAGACTTGATACATCTTCTTGTAAACAAATTGGAGCAATGGGTCTATAGCTTTCTCGATTTTTTATATTATTTAATAGCGACTGAGTTTCTTTTTTAAACGGCGGCCCCAGCAATGATCTATTTCCTAAAGCTCTCGGCCCAATTTCACATTTCCCCTGCACCCAGGCAATGATATTATCATCCTGGATGAATTTTGCCACACGAAACAGATCCAGTTTCTCAGCTTTCCAATCCGCAAGATTGTCAGCGTCAAAATTAAATTCAGCACCCGAATAAACGTCCCAACTAATTTTTGCGTTTCCAGTGAAGTAAAATTGGGCGTCAATTGCTGTGCCTAATGCTGCACCGGCATCGTTTGATATAGGAGGGACGAAAACTTCGGGGAAAATGCCCGAATCTTTCCATTTAGTATTCCATTCGCAATTTAACCCGCACCCACCTCCAATAAGCAAAGGATAACCCTTTTTACAGTTGTGTAAAGCAAATTGATAAAACTTATCAAAAAGGGCATCGGAAAACTTGCCAGCTAAGTTTTTAAATTCATTATTTTCAACTCCAATGTTAAAAAACCTTGACCAATACAAATCACTCTTCTTTGTTGTTTTGAGGATTGCCTTATCAATAATATAATCGATTATTTTTTTTTCCTCATAATTTAAAGCCGTGCGATCGCTAAAAGCTGCCAAAGCCATGAGTTTTCCGGCAGATTCGAATCGAAAAACGTCTTTATAGCGTGGGTCAGCTAAAGAAAAGAGAAATGAATACTTATTGCCAGGCTCGGGCATCACTGAAGCTAGAAGCTTTATGTTTACGAACTCATCGATCTCATAAAAATTTCCTAAAGTGCCTTCCCAAAGCAAAAAGTAGCAAGGTTCACCTTGTTTGAAGTTAGATAATCCATATGAGCACAATATATGTGACCTTTCATGCGTCGAAGAAAAGAAATTTATTTTATGGCCGAAGAAATTCAATTCTTTTCTTTGAGTGAGGCTGTTGTCGATTCCAAAGTATCCAGCACCTTGCTTTGGTTCAATCGAATGAAAGCCTTTTACCCAACCGCTTAAACAGATTACGTCTGGAATTTCGTTTAGCATTGAGAAACTCTCTATTAGAATAGTCGGATTAATTTCAGAGTACCTAGGAAATGAGTCTTTTTCTGCTTCTAACAGAAATTTTAAATGGCTCGACTCTATGGATACTATGTGGCCGTCATGACCAGGTTTAAGGCTTAGCAGTTTCATTAGAATAGTGGGTTTTGATACTTGGAAAAGCTTGGGCCGACTTTACAGTGAAGAATTTTGTAAATTTCCCATACATGGTCGGTAATGTAAGGTTCCATTTTCTTCCAATTTGATAAGTCATTTTCATCTTCGAAATCGAATATCATGACTGACCCTGTTAAATTGCCTTCCTCATTAATCAGGCCTACAGCATATAAAAGTTTACCTTCATCTTTCATTTTATCACCTAGCTCAACGTGTCTGGTTCGTGCTTGCATTCTTCTTGAAAGTGCATCGGAATCTGTGAAGTCATGCGCAATTACTATGTATTGCATAAGTTTGGTTTTATTTGGGGTTATACTAATATTCTTCGAAAGGTCATCGAGAACTGACTACAATAGTGAGAATAAATAGGGCGGGAACTATGTGTATTTAAAAATTAAGATGCTACTTTTTCTAGTTTAAAAAAAATACTAAGTTTTTTGCAAATTTATCAGTTTAAGAAACAGAGTTATGAATGCAAATTATCTTCACTTATGCTTAATTGGGCAGACGTCCGTAACCTTAATGCCACGCTGAGAAAAATGTATTCTAAGATCCGCATTGGTCTTCAGCTGGCTCTCCTCGAATATTTCTTCCGATCAAAGGCTCTTTGCGACCTTGAGGAATAATTTATTTTCATTGCTCAACTTTAACTCGCCATAAACGTCACCAAGGGTTTATGATTTCACTCAAAATCTTTTTAGTATTTATGCCTAAGAACTAGAAAAAAATATCATCCTCGAACAACAATTCTTCACTATTAGCGGCATATACTTTATAATGAACAGCATTTTCTGAAACCGAAATGGACATAAAGTTATTTACTAGAGGTACATGGCTTTCCCCTTCAACCACAGGTCCGCCCATATGCCTGCTCAACGCATAGGCTACCGAAGTACCATTGATGTCAATTACAGGCGAGGGATGACTACTCAACAAGGGTAATTGAGTTTGTTTGATTGGACTCGAAATAAGCTCGTGGATACTGAACGACTGACCCGCTTGTTCATAGCTGATCTCCGCATGGGATGCCAGATGAATATCTCCCGACAAAATAATTACCCTTTTATGATCAGACTGCATCAATAATTCGATCAGCTGGTTGCGCTGCGAAATGTACCTTTCTTCAGACCATTTATCTTTTTCCCACACTTTGCCAACCTGAGTGAATAGTGGCACAGAACTAATGATAAATTTAATGCGTCCAACCGCTCTGGTATTCAGCCAATCCAGCAATTTTCCAAATTGCGTATCACTTATCATTTGCGTAGCCGTCCTTTCGGTGCGCAAATCCATGACAAAGAAATCCGCGTGGCAGCAGCTGAAATTATAATAAAAAACGCTTTCTGTATCGGGATTGTGCGCATGCTGAAAAATCCGGTACGAGCTTACCGCCCAGTCCAACAATTCCTGCTGACGGCTATTCAGGTTAGCATTCACAAAATTATTATAAATCTCATGATCGTCTACGATCATGTATTGTGGCAGGGTTCCAAACACCTGTGCAACTTCAGGGGACGCCCAAGTCTGTTCGTATCGTTGTCGGTAGTCGTCGCGACTCTTTACTCCCAGACCCGGAAATATAGTGTCAATGTAGATCTGATCGCCGCAACCGATCATAAACCGGCTTTGCTCCTGTCCAGCCACCCAATTAATGCGGCCGAATTCCGGGCTCGATCTTTCAGTCCCAAAGCATAAGTGACAACTGGCGAGCAGGAAATTAAAACTATCAGCCTGAACAGGCAAGGTTTTGCAGAGGCCCCGTACAACCGTTCCATCATCAAAATGAACTATGCAATCATAACGCAGGTTATCCCGCAATCCTTCGGCAACAACCGTTGCCGTGTTGTAATCATCGGCTACGAGTTGAGCTTGTTGATGGAACACAGGTGTATCATTGTCTTGGAGTTCAACTACAGCAGCTGTGGCAACAGGTTTACCCCTTACCCAGATTTTCACTGAGTTAGTGGTAACATGTCCGATAATTAGTTGAAGCATTGTTGGCTATTTTCTATTTAAAAAAGGGATCAATTTTGGAAAATTATCCAAATGGTCAATAAAAGTATCCATAGAATCAATGTGTGACTTAGTAAATGATCTTGTTAAGGGAACTTTTTTGGAATCGCCGTCAAAAACTATTGAGAAAAAATGTGTGCTGTCCATTACTCGTTTTGTTTCCAACAGAATATGATTGGCATGCCCAGTAAAAGGAGAATGCAATGCGCCGACTAGCGGCGCCAAAAGTTGTAGTTGCTGTCCGGGTATTTCGGGCTCCTGGACACTGTTTTTAATAAGGATTATTTTTAGCCGCGGTGTATAGCTCCGCAGGCTGTCATTGATATAGGTATAAACATCCAGTGCCGTGGCCAATCCGTAATTTTCGAAATAGCCTCCATCTACAAATTGCGCCTGACTAGTACCAATATGCGAAGCTGCACTGATGAAAGGGAATAATTCTGATAGGTTTACGGCTTCCCTGTAATACAAATCTTTTTGCAATGGTTTTTCGCTGAACGTACGATCTTGCAGGGGTAAAATTGCATTGATGAAAAAGCCGGTGTCTTTAACCGGGTAAGGACTTAAGACTGTTCGCCGCCCCGAATTTATTTCAAAGGTATTGACCAGCTGAATCGGAATACTGTCCCTTTTTTGTGTATAATAACCGGCAAACTTATCACCTGTCTGTGGCTTCGCGTACCAGGGATAAAATGTTTTTTTAATATAGCCTCCTTTTGTATCTGGGGTCAGCGCCTGGTCCAATACATAGTCATATTCCTGACGGATGCGGTAATTGCGATCAAAGAAATCATTGACCGGTTTGTTTCGGGTCACCCACTGTTTGGGAATCGTAATCAATTTACCAAACAGTGCTTCCATTGCATCTCCAATCAGCAGGCCAAACACACCCCCGCCATTGTAGTTTTTTTGATAAATATGCCTAAGATAGTCGCTATCCTGGAGCCGTCTTGTTTCTTTGCCCTTGATATAATTATAGGTTCCTACGGAACCTCCTGATACCGTACTGTAACACAGTGTACGATCCCAAAAAGCTGTGTCAATAGTCTCAAGGCGTTTCAATACAGCGGCTGCAATGTAGCCTGCGCGCGATCCACCTCCCATTGCACAAACTATGTACACACTGCCGCCCGGGTTTTGCTTGTCAATAAAGGTAAGCCTTGAACGTAGTGCGGAGTCAAGGGTCACCCTATGTGTGGGCAGTTGATCATTATTAGCCAGCGGAATACGAAACTGGTTGCGGAGTGTAATAAACGGAAGTGCCAAAAACAGGAGATTTGCAATAAGGGCGGCCACCCGTAAAAATCCTGTCCGGTTTCTAAATATATTTCTCCAGAAGTCTAAATAAATTATGAATAAACTGAACACAATGAGCAGCACATACATGGGATTGGTAGCTTCCAGCGAGGGTACAAGGTAATAATAGAATGTAATAGCTGTTAGGAAAACCAGTAGGCCCAAGTACAAAACTTTCGAGTTTTTACTGTTTTCTTGAGACTGCATGGCAATAACCTCATCGCATGGAATGATATTGCTGCTGCTGGACGTAAAAAACAAGAGGCGAAAAACAATCACACTTGATACAAAAATATAAACGGCTACAACCAGCGCCTCCCATGGCATCGGAAGACGAATACTAAAGGTTACCAATAACAAAAGCATTAACCACAACGTTATCCTTAATAAAATAAAAATATACGGATTATTGATTTTCGCTTTAAAGCGTAGAGTAAGCTGTTGAATAAATCCTGGCCAACGCACAGGCTTCGTCCGTTGAAATAAGTAAGACAGTAAAAGAAAAACGAAAAACGAGATAAGATTCACCAGCAACGTGCCCCAGATCCCCCATGTTGGCGCAAAATCCAATATTCCTAGAAATGCATTAGTCACCACTAAAAATGGAAGCATGGCCACAAAAGCGAGCAGCTTGGTGGCAATGTAAAATTGCTTGGCATTCTCGTCATTTTTCTCATTCTTTTGCCTGGTCTTTTCCGAGTAAATAAAAAATGGAATCATCCAGATCGATAGGCTCATAAGAAATACACAGCTGAAGAGAAAAAATAAGGGAGCGATCCTAGTTAGTCCATGCAAATCCTGCAAATTTGACAAATACGAGTTGATAATGTCTTTACCTACCGGAACCTGAAAAAGAAGGAACCATAGTAACAAAATCATTAGGAATGTGTACCAATTCAGGATAAAAACTCTGATTAAAGTTGGTACAACATTACTGGTAAACGCGATAGGAATGGCAGTAAATTTGCCCAAAATTGATCCAACGAAAGACTTTATATGTTCGCGAACTAAATAAAGAATGACAGCAATAAGTAAGGCTATAAAGAAAATCATGGTAGGTCAATTATAAATTATTAATAAGTAAAATGTTGAAACTTAATAATCCAGTACCTGACTTTATCAGATTTTGGAAATTAATTATCACTGAATATTTCGGTTAGTACAATACGCATGATCAGATAGCCGAAAATGAAACCATAAATAGAAAAGGCAACAATGATACCCCCGGCAAACACTGTGGAGTACGGTAGGCTTCCACTTTGACTAGTTGCCATCCCCTTCCCTATCCTCGAGGAAATATACAAAACAAAACCAGGCACCTGCCGAAGTTCCACAAGGCCAGCTCCAATAATTACTTTTGTCAACCAGTCCGAAACCTGTGTTAAATTGGTATTGGCTTCCACAAGTTTTTGGGCGGTAGCAGGCTTCATCGCAGCCTGGGCCAGGTTATTTTGAGGAGTAGCAGGCAAGCCATTGTTTATTATCGTAGGTACACCAAAAATAAACCCAACAAGAACACCAGCAACAAGGCATGCAAAAGCCCAAAGCACCGCTGGAGGAAGGCTAATCTTGCCAGTATCAGCGCATAAAAGTGGTATTAATATTACAACAAAGCCGACACAAAGCCAAAGGCCAGTCCAAAAGAACCGTTGATGATAACCCAGCGCTTTTACAATCTTATAAAAAACTCTTATTGCACCTCCCATAGATTAACTTTTAAGTGCTAAATATGAAATAAGAAAAGCATATCAGAGAATTTTCATCATTTGCTGCCAGATTTTATCCAAAGACAAGTAATCAAATAATTAAATAGCTGATATTTAAAATTTTGCCACATGTATTTCTGAACTCCCGGTTGCATTCACAACTTCTGTCTGCATGCTAATATTGCGTGGTACTATTTGCACCAAGACTGCTCTATAGATTGATTCAATGTGCCGGCTGCGGTCTTGTATTAGGCAGAATGAAGCCGTTTGCCGGTCGACTAGCCACGCTGTAAATAATATCGCAATGAATACATGCAGGGTTCGTTAAATAGTTTCTTAACCATGTTATATAAGCCTGGCTTCTTAGATCCCGCGTGTCGTGTAGAACGTCATAGGCAATTTGAGTATAATACATCAATTCATTCCGCACATTGGTTGAAGTGAACCGTAGTGAAAGTTGGTTATTTCTATCTCCCCGGTCAAGGCTAATACGGTCAAAAATTAAATTGTAAGATGGTTCCTTATTGCTCTTAAAGAAATCAGAAGTTATTTCCAGGAATGCATAAGCTGTATCACGCCGATCATATGGTTTCTCTTGTATAACGAGGGAAAGGACATATTTGTCTTTTTCAGGGTACATCTTAAACCAACCCTTGCTTTTCAAGAGTTTAACAAAAAAACTATCATTGTTTGCCCCCAGGCCATTCCTACATAGGTACTGCATGATACTGGATGCGGGATAACCGTAAGTGATCATGACTTCTCCCTGAATCGTTAAGTCCTTTAGTTCCGTACTGTCCACCTTAAATTGTAAATATTTCGCGTAATTATTGCTTAGGCACTTTACACCGTTTGGGTCGATACGTTTATTGAGCAGCAGACTGCGATAATTTGAATTTATAACGTCACCGGTATGTGCAACCCGATCATCCACTGAATCAATGTATAGACAGGGGCTTTCTATCGACTCAAAGCGGTTAACGAAAAGCAAGTTGTTAAATGCACTTCGTATATTGATCATTCGGTCGCGCTGCTCACTGTTTAATGGCTGTCCAACAGTTTCAGTTCCAATAAACATGAGGAAAGCAAATAAAAACACAGGGTTACTAGTTATACGCATAAAGAAGGTTATTGAACAATAATATTTGAGTTAAACCCAGCTCCGACAAAAAGGCTGTTCATGTTCCATCTTAACCAAGAACTTCCTCCAGCATTTAAGTTGCCTGGAATATTGGACCGATTCAAGAAGTGATGAAGCTTAAAACTATTCATGGAATCATAGGGTATTCGATTATGTACGGCGTTTTGCGAAAACATAGTCCAGGGAGCTGAGGAACCAACGATTAAATCAACACTTGGCATACACAAATCTCGTGCTTTGTCCCGATCACCGGTTCCTGAATAGCTCAGCTTAGCTACCAACCATGAGCTGTTAAAATATTCCTGCCCTGCGTTCTGATTAGCATAATTTTGACGGGTCCATCTCTTTCTTTTTCCGTATTTATAGCTTATGATGTCCTGGTTCATCAGTGCGGCGGGCTTGTTAATGCCGGTATATACCTCAGAATACAGGTGGAGGGTGTAGTTTTCATTAAAACGATAACGAACAAAACCTCCGCCGGTAAAATACCTGTCCCAGTTGTCACCAAGTTGGAGGAACTCTGTCAGGTAGGGAAAATAATCATCGTACAATGTCAGGTTAAAATCGCCAATATTGAGCGCAAGTACAAGATCCTGTTGTGCACGATTTCTTGTAGTAGCGATGTTTTTATAAGTTCCCCGGGGGGATATCGTAAATGTTGTCCCAACTGTCAAAGAATTCTTATAATTGCTATATACGGCATTGGGAGTTCCCAGGTAAAATGATTCCAGTTCCTGGTAGTGATACTCGCTATTGGTAAGATTCATTGTTAAAAGTGGGGCGAATGTAAAAACCAGTTGGCTTTTTGATCGGTTGTCATTTGGGCTTGAACGGTCATAGTAATTGCCTAGAAATCGGCGGCCGAGGCGCCATTGCACTGCAGTATTCAGTGAATACTGAAAAAAGGGATGTGCTTCCCAAATACCATAACCCAAGCCAAAGGAGACCCCCTTTTTCAGACCTGCAACTACGCTCAACTTGAAGATGTGATGTGTAGTACCTTGCGACATAAGCAGACTTTCAATAGTGGTATTGTTGAAAGTACGAACATGCTGACCAGACGCGATGAAAGGTATCATCGTGAGCCACAGGAGGAATAGGCACAAACATTTCCTAATACTTACCATCGGCTTTGACATATTATTTTTTGAGGATTGTCTTTTTGGCGAAACTTATTTTTGCGATGAATACTTTTTATTTTAATACTTTCCGGACACGGTTATTTAAATAGTGATTTTATGGAGTTAGGTCCCACAATTCTGGCAACAAACGACATAGACGCGTATGCCTGGCCACCCGTCAAGCCATCAACATGACTTCCAAATAGTAAGGGTACATGAAATTGGAATCGAAGGCCATTGTACCGGATATTGATACCTCCTATGACTCCTGCGTAAAAATTGTTGGTTCTACCAAGGAACTGTTTTCGTTGTTCTTTGTTAATATCGCCTAATAAGTACCTGCATGTAAATCCAACATCCGTTGAGATGCAAACTTCCTGGTCTTCTCTGTAGATGTTGACCCAACTAAATGGAAACATAAGATCCATAGCAGCTGGTATTGGCTTGGCACTTAGAGCGGTACTATCGGCTGAATTGTCTGTTTTACGGATGGCCCAGTTGTACGGGGTGATGTTTACATTAAGTGCAATGCCTATCTTTCTCCAGAAATTACTGTAACTGGTAGGAAAAAGTTGTCGCTGTCGAAAGGAAGTCAGTAGTGAGAACTTTCTTACACCAGGAACCAACATGGAGGTGCCAAAGTCAGATGAAGTCTTGCCAATAGAAGCAATAGTGTCGCTGGACTGCGATATAGTGAATGTGCCGATAAATTCAATATGATTAGGCTTGGAGACAATTATGCCAAACCCACCATTTATTTGGGCTTGTTGGGCAATTTTAAAAGAAGATATTACGTTGGCGTTCCCAATTAGCGATACCTGAAATTGGCGAAAGTCTTTCAATTCGCTAATTTTCCGCTTAAGCCGATTTATTTCTTTTCCTATCGTTATACTGCTATCCCGAATACGTATACTATCGATAGATCTGAAAGGCCACACGCCTTTGTGTTCTGCTTCCTTCCGTATGTTATAATGTTTTTCTTGCAACCTTCGCAAAGCTTTCATCGCCGCAGTCAAGGTGTCTTTCTGGCTATTAGTAAGCCCGTAGTACTCGTCCCGCCCATATATCAGGGAATCTTCTGCAGCAACTTTTGCAAGGGAGTCTGCAATGGCTTTTTGACTTGCTTTTTCATTTGGGAAAAAGGAATAGTATATTTCTTTCAATATGCTATCCGTCTCTGCCTTGTTGCTTTGTACAAAGCTGGCATCAGTCAATGCGGTAATTTGGTTTTCAGCTTGAAAGATAAAGGCTATTTTGTCCAGATTAGTTAAACTTATAGATTCCTCCTTTTCAGGAAGGGGTAAAGCCAATTTGGTTTTTATATTAATGATACTTCCTTGAACGATTGTTACCTTAAATATCTTTGCACCTCCGAGTGAAAAGCTTTTTTCCTGTGTTTGGCAATCGGCGATTTTTACTAAGGAAAGGCAAATGAGTAATGAGAAATATTTCATTTGGAGTATTTTTTTCAAAACAATGGACTTGATATTAGCCAGGACTAAGGTATTCTCTGGTATACCAACCTGTTTCATGTTTTAGATTGGTTAGTATCAGGAAAAACCATGAAAACTTTGGAGGAAAAACGCCTTCACAAAACATTAACTTTACCCAATGACCAAAGTCGCTCTTATAGACGACCATAGAATTTTCTGCGATTCTTTGTCAAGCTTGATCGATGATTTCGCAGGGTTTACTGTGAGCTGGACGGAACAGGATGGACGTAAAGCCATTGAGCGATTGAAAAAAGATATAGAGGTCCCAAATATTCTTTTGCTGGATATTGTAATGCCGGCCATGAGTGGGCTTGAAGTGGCTAAATGGATATTTGAAAACAAGAAAGAAATAAAGGTGCTGGCCCTTACTATGGAGGAAGATGACAACAATGTGATCCAGATGTTGCAATACGGGGTAAAGGGCTACCTGTTAAAAGGTATCGGAACAGATGAATTAAAAAATGCGCTCGAACAAGTAGTTAAATTTGGATATTACTACACACCGATTATAACCAGCAATATCCACAAACAAATCGAGAAAAAGCTAAGCCCTGGTAATGTGCCGGCTCTCACCAGCCGGGAAAATGAATTGCTCCTGCACCTGTGCAGCGATATGAGTTATACCGAAGTTGCCCAAAAAATGTTTCTGAGTGAGTCTACCGTGGATACGTACCGGGCCCGGCTGTTTGAGAAATTTGAAGTAAAAAACCGCATAGGTCTTATATTAAAGGCTATGGACCTGGGCTTTTTCAGGCGCTGACGGAATATTGAAACTGACCCGTGTACCCCTGCCAGGTATGGATTCCAATTCCAGCTTTCCGCGCAAAAAAGAAATCCTGCTCTCCGCACTTTTTAATCCAAAGGATTTTTCTGATTGCTCTTCTTTATTAAACCCCCTACCATTATCGGATATCTCAATGTACAGTCCATCGCTGTTATCCGAAATGCTTAGTTGTACCAGGTTGCCCTTGCTATGCTTGGCAGCATTCAGTACCAGCTCGCAAATGATACGGTAGATATGCAACTGCTGCTCCCTGGGAATAGCATTTTTTATAGAATGGTTGAATGTAACTGTCTTACGGTATAGTTTAGCTATACTGGTGGTGTAATCACTTAAAGAAACAATCAGTCCTTTGGAAGCCAGCCCCTTGGGCATCAGGTCGTGCGCGATATTCCTGATTTCTGCAATGGCTTCATTGATGATGGCCTCCGTTTTAACCACCAGCTCTTGCTGGTTGCTCACATCGCTGGTAAATAATATACGCCCAAAATTGATCTTCAGCGAAGCCAGTAAGGGCCCAATATTATCATGTAAATCATTGGCAATGCGTTTTTGTTCTGAATCCTGTATAGTAAGTAATTTTTTCAGAGTATCAGATTGCTGCATTTCCAGATGCAACACCCTGTTTTCCTTCAATTGGTTTTCTGCGTACACGTTATAAAACAAGCCTACGGCAATAATGGAAATTTCCAGCAGGCTTGCTATCATCATGCCATGCTCATTTAATGTATAATTATAAAAAATGCCAAAATTGGTAATCACCTGCAGTATGCCGGTAATTACCAGCACCATCACGGCAAATGCAAATATTTTAGCCGTGGTGTTTTGCCGGTAATAGAAAAATGGAATGCTTACCACCAGGGGAAGGCAAACCAACACACCCAGGTGCCAGAGTAACATTAAAGCGTTGGTAAGCCAAAGTTGGTTTCCGGGTAATAACAATAACAACATACTGGCTGCAATGATGCAAAGTCCTTTTTTTAGCACACGCAATGTTTTAAAAAGTTGCCTGTCATGCTGGAGCTGCTGTAAAAAAGTTAGTTGCAGCAGTTGCAGGAAAAAAATGCAGGAACCCAGGTTGGCCAGCGGCTTGATGATTTTGTTAATCGCGGGCAATGACGGATACACCCACGGAAATGCATAGCCGTAATGCGCGAAAATCCAGCAGGCAAAACAACTGATATAGCATAGGTAAACTATCAGGAATTTTTTACGGAGCAACACCCCAGCAATGCAAATGACCAATAAGAGGATCAGTACGGCTCCGGCGTAAACTGAGATCACACGGTCATGTGCCAGGTATTTTTCTTTTAATTGTGCAGCAGGCAACAAGTCATATTTTATATTGATGTTTTGCCCCCTGGCTTTAGCCGCCAGCAGGAAGGTAGCCGAGCCTGCACCTATGTTTACCGGCGCAGTATGCCATACATAATCCCTTTGTTTATTATAGGGCAAGTCGTTACCGCCCAGGTAAAGCATTGTGTAGGTGCCATTCAACTGGCATTTAAATATAACTACAGAATCCAGGCTGGTATTGTCTATCACCAATACATGGTTCAACAGGGGCTGGGTGGATGTAATTTTCAGGAAGCAATAGGCGAATTTTTTACCCATCGGAAAATTAACCAGCCTGTCCTGTGCTTTAAAGTAAGAGCCGGGAGGCGAGGTTACCGATCGGGTAAATGCTGATGGGTTTTTATTATCGCGATAAAAAAAAACGCTGTCTGTAATAGAAGGTAATTGTGCCAGCAGGGGTTGACAAATAAATCCCATCAATAGCACCACCAGCCAGGGGACTGGTTTATACGGCCACGACTTCCAACGTTGAAAGCGGCAATAGTGGGTTGCAGTGCTGGTTTTACTCATATGATGAGGCACCCGTTTGGTTAATGTTGGTTAAAAGGAATTTGCTGCAGCCGGTCAGCTGCAAACTATCTCATTATCCGGCAGGCATACGGTGTTCGGCGGTTTAACAAGTGAACATCTTTTACAACGCTCAGGCATTGGTAAGGTAAATATATTCCAGCATATACAAATACCACAAATGAGTAGCAGGATAGGATAATTGACAATTAACCAATCGTTCAGGATAAAACCTATTAAGTGTAAACCCTTATACTATACTATAAACGTTAGTAATATCCATTAAGCGTAAAACTAGGGGAAAGGGGTTTTGAAAAAGCAGGTATTTACACGGTATTTAAAATAGTCTGATACAGAAATGTAAAAACTATTTATTAACACACCGCCCATGACCTGGTTGCTTTAGGATAATCTGTAGTTACTAATTGGCCGATGCACGCCAGGGCATTTCTGCATTATCATATGATTTTTTTCTTTGAGGATTTTATAAGAACTATTACAATTATACTCCCGTTGCCGGTTAATGGTTTTTACAGAAAATCTTTGATGTCTTGTATTAGAAATTTTAATGATATCCGTTTCCGCATTTTCGGTATCTTGTTTTCCCTTTCCCTGTACAATGAACCAAAACCCCGAACAGCTTGCCCGAGATCAGATTGACACTGCACTAATCCGCTGCGGCTGGGTGGTGCAGGATAATAATAAAATCAACCTCAAAGCATCGCTGGGCGTGGCCGTTCGCGAATACCGCACAGATATCGGCCCGGCTGATTATGTCTTATTTGTGGATGCGCAGGCGGTCGGCATCATAGAAGCAAAAAGGGCCGAAGAAGGCGTTCGCCTAACCTTACACGAAGATCAATCCGAAGCATACGCCAAAGCAACCCTGAAATATATTGGCAAAAAGGAAATTCCCTTTGTATATGAAAGTACGGGAGAACTAACCCGCTTTACAGACTACCGCGATCCCAAACCGAGATCAAGACCGGTGTTTAGCTTTCACCGGCCGGAAACTTTTCAGCAATGGTTGAAACAAGACAAATCACTGAGAGCGGCCATCCTGGATATCCCGGTGTTGCCAACAGATGGCCTGCGCGATTGCCAGGTAAGGGCCATCACCCAACTAGAAAAATCTTTTAAAACCAACCAGCCAAAGGCGCTCATACAAATGGCTACCGGCTCCGGCAAAACATTTACAGCCATTACATTTATATACCGCTTGCTGAAATTTGCAAAAGCCAAACGGATTCTTTTTTTAGTAGATACAAAGAATTTAGGCGAACAGGCCGAACAGGAGTTCCAGGCTTTTATACCCAATGACGATAACCGCAAGTTTATAGAACTATATGGCGTTACCCGCTTAAGAAGCAGTTTTGTGCCAGATGATAGTCAGGTGTACATCAGCACTATCCAGCGCATGTATTCTATATTGAAGGGCGCTGAGCTGGATGAAGGCAATGAAGTAAACCCCAATGAAGCCTGGCAGAAAGCGCCGGATGAGGTTGTATACAATGAAAAACTCCCCATCGAGTTCTTTGATTTTATTATCATTGACGAATGCCACCGCAGCATTTATAATTTATGGAAACAGGTGCTGGATTATTTCGACGTGTTCCAGGTAGGACTGACCGCCACGCCCGATAACCGCACCTATGGTTATTTTAATAAGAATGTGGTGAGCGAATACCGTTACGATGATGCGGTGATTGATGGCGTGCTGGTACCCTACAATGTTTTTACCATTGAAACCAAAGTAACAAAGAATGGCGCCATAATAACCATGGGCGAGAAGGTGGATAAGCGCGAGCGGCTTACCCGCAAGAAAGTATGGGAGAGTATGGATGAGGACCTGGAGTATGCAGGCAAGCAACTGGATAAAGACATTGTAAACCGCGACCAGATATATACCATCATCCGCGCTGTCAGGGATAACTTCCCAATGATGTTTCCGGACCGCTATTCCTCATCCTCTCCCGTTAAATCTGCAGATAACGGTGTTGAAAATACGCAGGGGGTTGAGGCCGCAGATCGGAGCGGAGGTTCTTCCTCCTCCCCTGTTGGGGGAGGTCGGGAGGGGGCCGTGGGGGCCGAGTTCGAAGTACCCAAGACACTCATTTTCGCAAAATCCGATTCTCATGCCGAAGACATCATAGAAATTGTGCGGGAAGTTTTTGGCGAACAAAATCATTTCTGCAAGAAAATTACTTATCGCAGTGAAGAAGATCCTAAAACAGTGCTGGGCCAGTTTAGAAATGATTATTACCCCCGCATTGCCGTTACGGTAGACATGATTGCCACCGGCACCGATATACGCCCGCTGGAAGTGCTGCTGTTTATGCGCGATGTAAAAAGCCGCAGTTATTACGAACAAATGAAAGGTCGTGGCACCCGCACCTGTTCTTTGGAAGACTTAAGGGCCAAAGGAACGCCTTCTGCAAAATCCACCAAAGATCATTTTGTAATTATTGATGCTATTGGAGTAGAGAACTCGCAAAAGACCGACAGTCGCCCATTAGAGAAAAAGCCCGGCGTTAGTTTAAAAGCTTTGCTGGAAATGGTGGCTATTGGCGGACAAACAGATGATGAAACGCTCAGTTCATTGGCCAACCGGCTGCTGCGATTGGATAAACAAATAAACGATAAGGACAAAGCCAACTTTGCTGCGCAGGCAGCCGGCCAAAATATTAACCAGGTAGCAAGGCAATTGCTCAATGCGCACGACCCGGATACAGTTGGTAGTATTGAGTTGGAAGTAAGGAGCCAAATGCCAAACGAAGCACCATTAAAAATTGAGGAAGCCATTGCAGCAAAGAAAAAGAAACTGGTAGAGGATGCAGTGGCAATTTTTCACAACCATGAGTTGCGCGACTATATTATAGACGTACGCAAAAAGTACGACCAGGTAATTGACCATGTTAACCTGGATGAGATAACAAAGATTGGCTGGATAAAAGACCAGCAGGCTGCAGCCGGGCAAAGCATTGACAACTTTACGGCATGGATAGAAACACACAAAGATGAGATAACCGCCCTGCAGATTTTTTATGCGCAGCCATATCGCCGCCGCGAGCTAAGCTATAAAATGATAAGCGAACTCTGTGAGAAAATAAAAACCGAACAACCTTTAATGGCCCCCTTAAGAATATGGCAGGCATACGAACAACTGGGCAAAGGCAATGGTACCGTAAAAACCGATTTGATAGCGCTGGTAAGTATCGTACGTTTGCTGAGCGGTATAGATACCAGCCTGAATGCATACGATAAAACGGTTGACAAAAACTTCCAGGCATGGGTATTTAAAAAACAAGCCGGTGGCGCCACAAAGTTTACACCTGAACAAATGAACTGGCTGCGCATGATAAAAGATTATGTGGCCGGCAGCTTTCGTGTGGACAAAGAAGATTTTGAATTGGATCCATTTAATAAAAATGGCGGCCTTGGTAAAATGTGGCAATTGTTTGGGGAGAAGACGGATGAGATTATTGAGGAATTGAATGAGGTGCTGGCGGCGTAAATTATTCTTGCATGCAATTGTCTAACATTCTAATAAAATACTTAAACTAAAAAGAAACACAATGATTTATGCATTTTGGAATAATAAAGGCGGAACCGGAAAAACCAGTCTAGCGTTTCAAACAATAACTGAATATGCTTTAGCCAATCAGAACAAGGCTATTCTTGCAATCGATTTATGTCCTCAAGCAAACTTATCTGAATTGATGTTAGGAGGGCTTTTGGGAAATGGGGGTACTAATTTAAATGGATTGTATGCGCAAGCTACAGCTTGTTCAATTGGAGGTTATTTTCAAGATAGGTTCTCCAATCCGTTCAATACGCCTACCATAAATCCAGCAACATATATTTCCAATCCTAGTGCTTTTAACTCAAACATTCCCGTAAACATTGACTTAATAGCTGGAGATAGAATTGTAGAATTACAATCAAACTCTATATCCGCTTTATCTATTACACAGATCCCAGGAATAGATACATATATAAAAGTTATTGAGTGGTTAAGCGATTTGATAACTGCAGCAACCGCAGCAAACACTTATGATGAGATTTTCATAGACACTAATCCAAGTTTTGCAATTTATACGCAAATTGCTTTAGCTGCCACTGAACGTTTAATTGTTCCTGTAATGGCGGATGACAGTTCAAGAAGAGCTTTACGTAATATTTTTTCTTTAGTTTATGGGCTTAACCTTCCTGCAGCCATTTACAATCAATATGCATTCAATACAAAATTGACAGCAGCGGGTAAGCCAATGCCGAAAATTCATCTTATTTTAAAAAATAGGTTGACACAATATATGGGACCTGCGTCTGCATATGCAGGTGTACTCTCTTCAATTGACCAAGATATTAATCAAATAATTACCACTTCACCTCAGCATTTCACATTTAATAATGCAGCAAACGGTGTGGTGGAAATCAGGGACTTTCAAACGACTGGAGTTGTTGCATTTGCTGAAGCTTGTCCATTTTCAAGACTGGCTATCGGCAATCACGATATATTTGGTAACACAACTCAAGTTCGCCAAGATTATTTGACTAATTATGTTAACTCAATTAATGCTATTGTTGCAAAAATATAATACCTGCACAAAACATTTGGTTACTGCTATCCTGGCAGAAAAATAGATTCTCATTCTTTAAATTAACAAAAATAAGATGAAGGAATTGCCGGAACATTGGAAATGGGTGAAGCTTGGCGATTTAGTTGACAATCCCAAACAAGACTTAGTTGATGGTCCATTTGGGTCAAACTTGAAGTCCGACGAGTATTTAGACAAGGGCATACCTGTCTTCAAGATCCAAAACATTAAAGTCAATCGTTTTGTAGAAAAACACATGTCTTTCATTAGTGAAGAAAAAGCAAAAACTTTAATTAGACATTCATTTCAAAGCGGAGACCTTATTATCACTAAACTTGGTGAGCCTTTAGGATTGTGTTGTAAAGTCCCGAAAAAGTATCCGTTTGGAGTTATTGTGGCTGATTTGATGCGCTTAAGACCAAGTAAGACCAAGATTTATGATGAGTACCTAATTAACGTTATTAATAGTGATATTGTAAAAAAACAATTCAAAGCAATAACAAAAGGAACAACCAGAGCAAGGGTTAACCTTACAATTGTTCGAGATATACAGATTCCGGTCCCGTCAAAGTCCACCCAACAAGCCATTGTTTCCAAAATAGAAGAACTGTTTAGTGAGTTAGATAAAGGCATTGAAAACCTGCGCCTGGCTCAACAGCAATTAAAAACTTACCGGCAGTCCGTATTAAAATGGGCGTTTGAGGGAAAGTTGACTAATGAAAATGTGAAAGATGGGGAGTTGCCGGAGAGATGGAAGTTTGTTGAATTGCAGCAAGTATGTGAAATCAAAAGGGGAAAATCAAAACACAGGCCCAGAAACGAGCCAGCTTTATATGGAGGTAAATATCCATTTATTCAAACTGGGGATATAAGAAATTCATCGGGTAAATATATAAATGAATACTCTCAAACCTATAGCGAGTTGGGGCTTAAGCAAAGTAAGTTGTGGCCTAAAGGGACGTTATGTATTACCATAGCCGCAAATATTGGAGAGACAGCAATACTTGGATTTGACGCTTGCTTTCCAGATAGCGTAGTCGGCTTGCTTAGTAACGAAAAGGCACTTTTAGTTAAATACACGAATTATTATTTCATTTCTTTTAAACAGAAGCTAGAAGAACTCGCACCCGCTACAGCACAAAAAAATATTAATGTAGATATTTTAGAGAAAGTTCAAATACCGCTGGCTCCCATTGAAGAACAAAATAATATTATTCAAGAAATAGAAAGCCGACTTAGCGTAGCTGATAAAATGGAAGAGAGTATAAACCAAAGTTTGCAAAAGGCAGAGGCCTTAAGGCAGAGTATTTTAAAGAAAGCATTTGAGGGGAAATTAATTTAAATGGAAATGTAATGAATATATGGAACAAGAATTCGAATTATACCAACAAGTAAAAAAATACTTAGAAGGTTTAGGTTATCCTTCAAATACTATTATTCCAGAATATGTTACATCATCTGGCTCACGGACAGATATAGCTGTAAAAAATGAGAATAGAGTATTAGTTGCGATTGCGTTGAAAAGTAAGTTGAACATAAATGCGTCTTCCCAAGAAGAAATAGCATTTCACCCGATAACAAGACAATTACAAAAACAAGCCGACGAGCTTGGTGCCAAATATTATGTTGTTTCCGACGGGAAAAAACACATTTGGCTAAAAACAGGTGCTAATGGAAGGCCAGAAGTAACAGTTGCAATAATTTACGCTAACCTAAGCGGTACAACGCTTTCAAATGCAGAATTTACTAAATTTCTATTAGAACACGTTTTTGAATATGTAAAAAACTTTCCCATTACTGGAGATGTTTTATACGATAATTCTATAATATTATATTTAAGGCTTGTACAAGAATTGCGGATAAATTCAAGTTTGCCTATTGATTTAACAGATATCCTTGATGGGATCAGGCAGCAATTTACAACACATAAATCTATTCGTGAAAAAGACATTATCATTGACGCTTTAGAACGACTAGGAGAAGTTAATCTGTTAGAAAATAAATCTGCTGTTTTAGAATTTATTGATGAATGTTTTCAAGAGTACCGTAGAGAATGGAATGTACCAAGATGGTTGGGTGATCTTATGGTAAAAGTATTATTGCTAGAGACAAATGCCTCAATAGTTGATATGTTTGCTCGGAATGGAACCTTGACGTCGGCTGCATATCTGAATCATTATAATAATGTTCGATCCTTTTATGTAAACCAAACCGAAATCTATTGGATAAAAATACAACAAATATTATCATCAAATAAGGAACAGGATTTGACGTTTGAGCCCGGTCTACTAAGAGGTGAACTAGCAGTAATTGCAAATAAGTCTATCGATGCTGTATTATTAGCACCTCCTTTTAATTTAAAATTTAATTCATTTCAAGGATCATATCTGGCGAGTATTGGTGTAAATGATAGCGACTCGCTGTTTTTGGAAGCCGCATTTAACGGATTAAAAGAGAATGGAAAAGTTGTATCGGTAGTCAAGGACGGATTTTTACTTTCCAGTACATATGAAAAAGCGAGACGTTATTTTAAAGAAAATGGAACTATAGAAGCATTGATAAGCCTGCCACAAGACACTTTCAGGCCATATTCGAGTGTGAAAACGAGTCTCATAGTTCTACGAAAAGATATTCGTTCGCAAAGTAGAACGAAAACCTTTTTTGCTTCAATAGAAAATTCACCCCGAAACAATTTTCTTAACTGCAGAGAGGATATAAATATTAACTCTATTCTTGAGAATTATGAATCGTTTAAAAATTTCGATTCTGTCGATAGCGTTTCTAAAAACGGATTCGTCATTGACAACATAACTAGCAATAATTTCCATTTTTCAAAATACTGGTACGAAAACCAGAAAGGGAAGACACCTACTTTAGACACTGATTTTATAGCTATTCCTTTAAAAGAGTTAGTAGTCCAGATTGAACGTGGCAGCGCAATTGTAACCGATTCTAACAATCCCGAAATCCCTTTTGTTACACCAGCATCAATAAGAAGCCTATTGTTAAAAACGGAAGAATTATCATATACTTCTACTAAAAAACTTCCAAAAGGCAAAATAAAAACTATAGATAAGGATGACATAATTGTAAATATCATTGGCCCATACCGTGGAAAGGCAGCCTTGGCGACATCAGAAGTTAAAGGATTTCCAATAAACCGACATTTGATATCTATAAAAGCCAATTTGGATTTGATAATTCCTCAGTATTTGGTTATCGCACTTAATAGTAAATATGTCCAAGATCAGTTTTTAGATAAATCATCAGGTGCAGTAATACATGCGTTGAATCTGGCAAGTTTTGAAGAAATATATTTGCCAGTCCCTAATATTAAACAACAGGAGCAAATTTATTCTGAATATTCAAAACTACTAGATGAGTTAGCAAAATTAAAAAACAGAGAATCGGAAATTCAATCAAAATTGAAGAACAAGCTTAATGGACTTGGAAAAGGAGGTGATTTACTATGAATTCTTTTCCTATACTAAATACTAATCTAATTACTGCAGCATTCGACAGAATAAAGCATCTTTTTCACCAAGATAAAGTAAAAATGTTAGAAGCTGCCGAAAGGGCAACTGCAAGTGAACAATTCCCGTTTGCCAAAACCGCTAATGCTATTGATCCTCAATTGGAAGTAGTCCGAAATAAACTAATTAGAACGGCTCATGAATATGGACAAAAGCTCTATGTAAAAATAGTTGAGGAGTTATTTAATGGCTTAGTATCGACGGGAGCAACAGGAGTTAACCAAAACGATTTTTTAAACGCTGTTTGCATAACACTAGATGATCAGAGTTTGCTAAGCTTTGCAAACAATAAACAATGGTTTGTTTCTTGGAAACTCGAAATAAACGGAAATGAGCGGGACATAAAGATTGGAATAAGAAATAAACAATTCCCTCAAACAGATATTGTTCCTGACTATGTTTTGCAATATCTACAACAAGCAACATACGCTTATAAAACTAAGAGACATGCAGCATCACTGGCTTTAATGACAATTGCACTTGAAGGCACTTTAAGAGATGCATTGCAAGTAAAAGGTTATACATACCATTTTGGGACGCCCAGTCAGGATGTATATCAGATAGAAGATATACAAATTCATAAAGATCCTGCTGGATACAAAGTTGTCTTTCCTTCATCAATGCCATTAAATCACAACCACTTTTTATCTGCTACGGGGGATCCATTGTTTAAAACGTATAGAATCAAAAGAGTTTTAAAAGGAGGAGCGTTTTATTTAGAAATACGCCAAGCAAATGACCTTTTAGATTATTGGTCTTCAAATACCGTTGTGACGCACGGTACTGCTCAAATTTCTGGCTTAGGAGCAGCAATAAATATAAGTAGAAATCAAGCGGCCATCTTGACACCGATTGATTTACCCGAAGATTTAGATGGAGCTATTCAATCAGTCCGAAATAATCTAATCCACTTGTCTGGGAATGCCATGAATGAAGAAGTGGATTTTGATTTAAATGGAGCACCAATTACCTTAGGTGATTTTTTAAGGAGTAGTAACAAAGTTTTTGACGCAGTTTGCACAATAGGTGATACTGTAAATAAAATTTACGAAAGAATTGCTGCAGGCACATTATAATTAACTTTTGAAAGCAAAGATGACAATAGAGCAAATTTCAAAGAGATTAAACCAACTTTCCATAGGAAGATTATTTGGCTCCATACAAGAGATCAGATATAAAAATGGTATTCAACCAAGAACATGGAGTCCATTTGCGGCTTTCTCCGTAAAAGATGATTATGCGTTTCATGCAGGTGGTCGAAAAGAATTTCAATTTAATATAGGGCACGATTATGTAAATGATACTGATGTTTTTCGCTATGGAGTTGCTTTTTCACTCAATGAAGACCGCACACTACATAACTCAAAGGCTGAATTTCGACCAGCAATAGAACGCTTTAATAAATTTATTAAGGCAAATAAGGATTACTTTGAAAGCTTTCAGATGTGGTATTATGTTCACAAATCTTTTGCTGAATATTTTGATGAGGTTAAAGAGATTGACGAGACATTATTCCAAGCTGAAAACTTTATTTTTATAGGAAGGCATTTTAAAAAGGAATTAGAAAAAGTTGAGGAGCTTGATTTAAGGGTAATCATTGATACGTTCGATTACTTGATGCCTTTATATGAACTGGTCCAATTTGGGGAGAATATAGCTGACAAGAGGATTGCGAGATTATGCTGGAATGATAATGGATGGATTATGCCTTCTGGACGCTATGGAAAAAGTATAAATAAGAATACCCATGAAGCCAAATTTGGTTATGGCCATGAAGAATGGTTGTTTGATGTCAGTAAACTTATAGATGGATATCATTATGGCTTTTTAGAACCAATAAGAAAACAACAAGATGCATATGAAAATAAAGTTTTTGATACATGGCTTTATTCCATTGATGGAGTAACCAAGAAAAGATATTGGATTGGTGAAATTAATAATTTAGAAGTTTTAAATAAAGAAAACGCTGAAAAAGTAAAAGAAGTATATATAAATCGTGGCTGGTTTAAGGAAATGGGGGAACAAATAATTGCATCCGGGGCTAATACAGAAGGGTTTTCTGATTGGAAAGGGGTTGACCTTTTTAATATCAAATTCCTTCCATCCAATATAATGCTGAACGACCCATATTTTGAAATATCTGCAAATCATGAAATTAATGAACAGTCAAGATATTCTTTTGCCCATTTTAAAGAAGCATTTAAAGTTGAAGTAAAAGACGAAAGAGATTCCTTTTCTTTCACATTGTTAAATAATTCAGACGAAGATGAAAATGATGATTCACCAAAAAGAAAAACACATGTTCGTGAACCCAAGTCTGTTGAGATTATTTATTTGCATAAAGCTATAAGCAAGGCGCTAAAGAAGCAATTAAAGGGGATTTACGGAAATGAAAATGTCCAGGATGAACATCCTGCAGGATATGGCGCAAACAAAATCGATATTGTTGTACAAGATGATGATAAACTGATCTTTTACGAAATCAAATCGTACACATCTCTAAGAACTTCAATTAGAGAGGCAATCGGACAGTTATTAGAATATTCATTATGGACGAATCATAATAAGGCAGAGAAGTTGATTTTAATTACCCAGCCGCTTGAAGATTTTGATAATGCAAAAATTTATTTTAAACATCTACGGCAAACTTACAACCTTCCTTTGTATTATCAATCTTACGATTTTGAGAATAATATTTTATCTGAACTTGTGTAACTTATGATTAACAACCAAAATATAAATACCTCCTCCATCGTCTCTAAAGTCTGGGCCTTCTGCAATACATTGCGCGATGATGGCATAGGCTATGGCGATTACCTGGAGCAACTCACTTACTTGCTTTTTTTGAAAATGGCAGATGAGTACAGCAGACCGCCGCACAACCGCAAAATGCCCATCCCCGCAAAATACAATTGGGAAACACTCACTAATAAAAGCGGCGATGCATTGGAGGTTCATTATAACAATTTATTGCGTGAGCTGGCAAAAGAAAAAGGCATACTGGGGCAAATATTTACCAAGAGCCAGAACAAGATAACAGATCCGGCCAAATTGTATAAACTAATTGCGCTTATAAATGCAGAGCAATGGGTGCTGATGGGCGTAAAAGACAAAGGTGATATTTATGAAGGCCTGCTTGAGAAAAATGCAGAAGATACCAAGAGCGGCGCCGGCCAGTATTTTACGCCGCGTGCGTTAATAAAAGCCATGGTAGAATGTTTGCGGCCAGAACCCAACAAAACCATTGCAGACCCTGCCTGCGGTACCGGCGGTTTCTTTTTAGCCGCTTACGACTGGATAACCGAAAACCATGAGCTGGACAAAGCTCAAAAGAAGTTCTTAAAATTTGAAACTTTCTTTGGCAATGAAATAGTAGCCGGTACACGTCGCCTTGCCTTAATGAATTTGTTCCTGCACAATATTGGTGATATAGACAGCGAAAATGTTATGATATCTCCCAATGATTCATTAATTGCAGAATCAAAAGACAAATACGATTATATACTAGCCAACCCGCCTTTTGGTAAAAAAAGCAGCATGACTTTTACCAATGAAGAAGGCGAACAGGAAAAAGAAGACCTCACCTACAACCGACAAGATTTTTGGGTAACCACCAGCAACAAGCAACTCAACTTTGTACAGCACATCAAGTCCATGCTAAAAACAACCGGCCTCGCCGCCGTTGTTTTGCCAGACAATGTATTATTTGAAGGCGGGGCAGGAGAAACGGTTAGAAAAAAATTACTGGAAACAACAGACTTACATACCATTCTTCGTTTACCCACTGGTATCTTTTATGCAAATGGTGTAAAAGCAAACGTACTTTTCTTTGATGGCAAACCTTCCAATAAAAACGCCTGGACAAAAGAAGTGTGGGTATATGATTACCGCACCAACATTCACCACACACTAAAAAAGAACCCGCTAAAGCTGGAAGATCTTAAAGATTTTATTACTTGTTACAATCCAAAGAACCGTTATAAAAGAAAAGAAACATTCTCTGAAGCAAATCCCGAAGGCCGTTTCAGAAAATTCTCTTACGAGGAAATCATCGCCCGCGATAAAACCTCTCTGGATATTACCTGGCTAAAAGATAAATCACTGGCAGACCTCGACAATCTACCCGACCCAGATGTGCTGGCATTGGAGATCGTAGAAAATTTAGAAGCGGGGTTGGAGAGTTTTAGAGCAATAATTGCATCGTTGAATACTAAATAAAAAAATATTATTATGAACATTGATTCCCTAAAAATATGGTCAACATTTAAAAGTTGTTTTGAAAATAGAGTGAAGGGTTTATCAGAGAGCGAATTGAAGCGCTTTAAAACAACAGGCGATAGGAAATATCTATTCAATGAATCTGTTTTGCCCAAAGTGGCTGAAGACATGGGATATAAAATGAGACCGGAGTTTTTAAGGGTAGATTACACTTTTATGGCTGTTGGAAAAAATGGTTTTCAAGTGCCGGTAGTGTGTATAGAATCGGAAAACAATTTCGATTCGTGTTATGAAGAAACTTTGAAACTTTGTGCACTTAATGTGCCATTGAAAATACTAATAACTTATGGAATGCCGGCGGAAAGAGCAAAAGACTTTGGCGACAATGATATTGTTGACGCTTACATTTTCGCTGATTTTCTAGAAAAAACAAACTTGATAGGTTGTTACGGCATCTTGATTTATGATGATACCGATGAAGAAATAAAATTTCATGTCTTTTTGTATAATGAAAAAGGGGAGAGGGTGTTAGATGAATGCGGACAGATGGTGATAAATTCTTTAAAGTTGACTAAAGTTATATGAATATTTTTAAGTCGTTATCTCAGGGCCACGGAACAATTTCCGAAACCAACATTACTTCTTTTCTTAGCTTTTTGCTTAATAGCACCAACGAATTAGACAATTCCTTTCTTGTTTTATTTTTCGGATTGGTTGATAAAAATCTCTCGGGTAATAAATTGATGGATTTGCTGCAGCTCAATCAAAAAACCGAACGGGAAATGATTGGAGTTTTATCAAGAAATTACACGGTTTCTGCTATACCAGAATATAGTGTTAAAAAAGATAGTAGTGGCCAAAGAATCGACATTCTTATCACAATTGAAAATAAAAAAGAGGAGACGGACGTAGCTTATATCTTAATTGAGAATAAAATTAAAGCAAGTGCTATAAACAAAGATCAGATATCGAAACAGTATGAATATTTTACAAACTCTGTTGTTGATCCATTGCTGCCTGTTTACTCAATTTTGCTTACCACAGATTTTGATTCATTTAATTCTATGCACAAGAATATTGCAGGCATAAATAACCGCTCTGCGTGGTTGAGATGGACCAATAAGAAAGATAAAGATAATTCTGTTGAGGCTATTCTCAGGCAATTGCTGGTACTCGAACAGCAAGCAAATATTCAACCAATCAATCCCAATAGTCAATTCATTATTAAATCCTTCATTGATTATATTGTTACAGAGTTTTCAAATAATGCCACGGGCGAAAAGAATTTCAATTTCAACGGATCTGATGAAGTGGACAAAGGCACGGTTAACATCGATGAAAAAATGTACGTCCTTCGCAGGTATGAAAACAATATGATTCGAGTTTTTGACGAAGAGGACAATGTACTGGAAATTGAAGTGCTGCCTTTGCTTAAGAAAATAAATGATCTGCGGTTATTGAATATACCCATCAAGCATAGCAGCGGTACTGCAAAGAATACACAAGTGTTTGGAAGAGAAGTTATTAAAAGTCTTAATTCTGTTCAATTAAAATAGACTTTCAAAATGCGAAACTATTATAAAGTAATGCTTGGTCCAAAAAGCAGTTATGTAAAGGAGTGCGTAAATGGAAATTTTATTGGTGCAGATTATGGCATTCGTGTTGACTTAACTGACCTATTGTCTAAGAACTGGCAAGATTTTAATCATGCTATAACTCCAATTTATCTCGCTGATAATCCCGACAAAAGTAAAGTAGCCGCAGGGCAAGCTTGCGGAAGCTTATGGACAATGGGTAAGGTAATACAGAAAGGAGATATTATTGTTTGTCCCAACGGTAAACGTGTATTTCTGTTTGGGGAAGTCACAAGCGATTATTCATATCATCCAGATGAAATATTGCCTCACCGTAGGTCAGTGAAATGGTATTCAGCATCAATGCCAAGGGGAGAAGTAAGTACAGAGATGAATGAATCAACTTTTTATTCTGGTACTATTGCAAATATATCAAAGCATGCAACTGAAATTGAAGCCATTATTGTTGGAAATGGAGTGCCAGCTGTGATTTTATCAAAAGACCCTACTATTGAAGATCCATCTGAGTTTGCATTTGAAGAGCATCTTGAAGATTTTCTGGTAAAAAATTGGCCATCCACGGAAATTGGAAAAAACTATGATATATACGCTGAAGATGGCGAATTTGGAAGGCAATATAAATGTGATACCGGGTTTATTGATATCCTTGCTATCAGCAAAGACAAAAAAGAATTGTTGGTAGTAGAACTAAAAAAAGGAAGGGCGAGTGACAGTGTAGTTGGCCAAATCCAACGGTACATGGGTTTTATAAAAGCCGAACGTACTGAGCCTGGACAAATTGTTAAGGGAATTATCATTGCTTCAGAGGATGACAATCGTATTAAAAGAGCTTTATCTGTTACAAATAATATTGACTTTTATCAATACAAAATAAGTTTTAAACTTACCCGGACTGTCGTGTAAAAAATATTTATATTTTCAAATCATTATCGAAAGATTCTCATTGATTTAATCTGCCGAACTTTCTGGGAAACGCCTATACTCGATAATAAAATGAGCTGGTTAACGTTGTATTTAGAACCCAACCCTCAAAACCCTATGAAGGCACATCAATTATGCATTCATTGCGCCAATGAAGTCACAGGCCCACTTTCGCTACTTAAGAAAACAGGGGTTACATTATGTAGTTCTTGCTACAATACCTATTGTCCGCAGTTAAGAAAGTCCGAACCGCTTGTCAATAAACTATTTTTTACCCTTAAAGCTAGAAATATTGATGCAATGCTTGCATACTTTGACGGAAAGAAGACTGTTGATATTTGTATTCCTGAGTCAAAATTATTTATCGAAGTGGACGGCCATCAACACAACACAAATGCCTCTCAAGCAATGAGTGATTTGATGAGGACATACTATGCACTGAAAGATGATTATTTTACATTAAGAATTCCAAATTCGTTGGTCAGACAGGAATTGAAACAGACAATAAAATTTATTGTCTTCATCTGCGACCTTCGCAAGGATAAAATTCAAAGAATTAACGAAAGGCGAGCCTGATGAGTAATCCTTGATAACGCTTATTATCTACACAAGAGTAAGATATTTCTTCTCAGCCCACAAAAATGCCCGCTAGTGCTTGTTGGTTTTATGATTACAAGGTAAATAATCTTATTTATTCCCGTTAATAATGTCTGATTAAATCGCTATTTATATATTTATTTTTTTTTATTTTTGAGGAGAAATTGGGGATGAACTTTCGGATATTTTTATGTGAATGTTAAAAACTACAGTTTCGCCATTACGAGCCAATTTTCAATATCATTTTCTCCTCAGAAGGGGGAGCAGCTTTAAAGCCGGCAGAAATGCTGGCTTTTTCTTTTTCATTCTTTTCTCATGTTCTATATCTGCTTCTTTTATTTTCAACAGGCGATGACCTGTTTAATATTGGCCATTCCAGGATTACATTACACCAATAATCCCACTCGCTGGTTAAAGAAGAATACCCGCTTACAATGTCACACTTTACCTTAAACACTTTGCCGTACAATTCATCAGGAAAGAAAAATCGCATAACCCGCAAATTTTTTGATGCTGCACTCCCCCCTTATCAGAGGTTCATACAATAAGGGAGGTAAATAATCAGCGCACAAACAACTGCAAAAAAACCTAGTAGCGTTACCGCCCCCGACGCCAAATCTTTTATGTCGGCAATAGACTGGTCGTACTCTTTTGTAATTCTATCTGCAAGCTTTTCAATAGCGGTATTAAAGATCTCCGCCATCATAACCGATCCCACCAACATCAGCGAAACAATCCATTCGGTACTGGTAACCCCCAGTAGGGCGTTCAAGGTTATCACAACAATCATTGCAGTTATATGAATGCGCATAGTATATTCCCGCAACATGGCTATCCAAATGCCCCGTATTGAATACCGGTAGCTGTTCAGGTGCTTTCTAATGCCATTCATAAATAATTTTTTATATCATTACATGAGATAAATAAACAAGACCGTAACTACCAATGCAAACCAGTTTTTTAGTGTTGAGGTTCTTAAAAATATTCTCAACGGCCATTGTATCGTTGAAAATACTCAGGCCTAACAACCAGAATGCTAATGAAACCCAAATGTCCATAAAGTCGAACCGCCCATTCACCAGGTGAAATAACTGAAATATTTCTAACCCTATTGAATAAATTAGGGGAAAAAAAACACATTTGATAAATGGTTTACCAGGCTGAATGTAGAAATGTTTTGAAGTTAGCGTAATACAAAAAATCCACAGACCTTCAGGCAAAGAATAGATCACAAGTTCATTAAGTGGTAAAGAAGTCCGCACGGCAGTTTTCAACGTTGAATACTTGCTGTATGTAACAAGCTGAATAAAAATTTCATTGATAACTGTTTTTTCTGTTCTATAAAACAAGTAAATGAACAAACTCACCAGCAATGATGCTATAATAATGAAGTACCTATTTTTCATTTTTTTTGATACACTAAGAGTTTAAAATAGGATACCGCACCCAAAGAAATCTCTTTCAACAGCGTAAAATTTTTAAGGGTTACAATATGTTCAATGTGAAATATAGATTTGAAGTGCAACGCTTTTGCAGCTACATCAAATGCCTTATCCACATGCCTCAGCCAATTGTTGGGTGTAAAATGATTTAAGATGTAAACCTTGCCCCCGGGTTTTAGCACACGGAACACCTCTTCCATTAATTTTTCGGGATCATCTACAACCGCAATTACATGTGAGAGCACTACATAATCAAAACAACCGTTACCATATGCCAATGCCATTCCATTCATTTGCACCAGCTCAATATCGGGCAAAGCTTGTTTGCGGGCTATTCTCAGCATCGACGCGGATGTATCTATACCAACAATCTTATGCCTTCTATATTTTCGAAGATGCGTACCGTTACCCACTCCAATTTCAAGGAGACTACCTTCAGGTAACATATTAACCTCCCGGAAGAGCACATTCTTCTGTGCGCTCAGAAAAATATCCACTACCGGATAAAAGAAAGAAAATTTGTTGTAGAATGTTTCTGTCTTACTACTCATCTTAATTTTTAATATGTTTTGAATTGTCTTTAGTCCTGTACTTCAACATCCGTAAAATATATTTTATCGGAGGGTCACAATAATCAAAAATCAGAAGCAAAAACAATTTAGTCGATTTACTTTGAAATACAAAGTACTTTTTAAAATATCTTTTTTGGAGTTACGCTTGCAAAAATTCAGTTGCATAAAAAGGATAAATTCAACCAACATTTGGCTGTATTACTACCCTGCCAGAGGAGTATAGTGAAGAAATTTCAACCAGGCGTTTACCTAATCTACTACCTTCCGGTGTCCGCCGGTGTTTTGGAATGCCCGCACGCATAAAATAAATTAAGCCCTTCCAGGAAAAACCCGGAAGAGCTTATTAAAAAAAGTTTTGTATTACTAAAGCGCGCAGCTATCGTTTTGTATTTAGTCCCATCCCGCATTTTGTTTCAGGTTGGGATTGCGCTGCAAATCGTTTAATGGAATAGGATAGTAGTAATTCTTTTCCAGCCAAACCCTGGGAACTTCATTCATCCATATCAGTTCGCCGGAAGTACCATTTTTAAGCAATAGTGAATTTACCGCACTGCCTATCTTCGGTGAAACATCCACATAGGTTACCCCCGCAACGGCCGGGCTGGGGCGCGTTCCCTGGTAAAAAGCCACATCCGGCACACCATCTTCATTCAGGTCCATCGGTGTAACCAGCAATGGTACATAAAATCCATTCCATTCCTGCTGCATCAATTCTCCTCTTCTCCACCGCAGGATATCAGAAAAACGGAATCCTTCCAGGCTCAGCTCAATGCCCCGTTCTCTCCTGATTTCTAAAATAACAGCGTCGGAAATACCCGGAAAATAATTTGCCACCAGGTAGGGATCTGCCACTGTTGGTTTTGTTGCAAGACCAGCTGTGATGCCTCCCCGGGCCCTGAGTACGCCAATGGTGGTTGCCCACTCCGCATCCGTTAAAGTGCCCAGCTCCGCTTTTGCTTCTGCATAATTCAATAATACTTCCGCATAGCGGAACAGGGGAACTGCATTGTTGTTTAAAGCGCCAGCATCATAATACGTATCATCCAGGGTCATTTTAATGGGCTGGTAACCGGTAAACGTGTAAGAGAACACAGGGGGTGCAGCTACCAGTGCGCCATTGTTCACCCTTTTATAATCTCCCGAACGTATGGTTTGTTTCAACCTCAGATCACGGTTCTTTACCTCATCTTTAAACAGAATGGTGGAGTACGCAGGATTGTTGGTGAAAGGGGTACCATCAATGTTCAGGTAGGTATTAACAAAGGTGCGCGTTAAGCTGGCTTTTGCTCCGTAGGTACCGCTGGTCCACCACCAGTTTGCGTCACCTAACACATTCAAACTAACATCAGCCGCTGCCGCCTGCAATACCTCATTGGCCAATGGTGCAGTGCTGGTAAACACCTGGCGGTAAGATACACCGGGACCGCCGTTTGTGTTGATGGAGTAACCACCGTTTTTCATGATCTGGTCCGCAGCACTCACGGCTTCCTGCAGCCATGCGGCGGCCGTACTGGTAAGGTTCAGGCTGGTATGGTACTTACGGAAAGTGCCTTCAAAAAGACAGACCCTCGATTTATATGCATACGCTACCCATTTGGTAATGGTGGTGCGGGTAGGGTCATTGGTAGCGATGATATTGTTACAGGCAAAATTCAGATCCGCCAATACAGAATCCATCACCAGCTGCCTTGTATCGCGGCCAGCCGTTAACGTGGGATCATCAATTTCAAGCGGTTGGCCAATCCAGGGTACATTGCCAAAGCGCTTCACTTTCTCCACATAAAAATAGGCCCTGAAATAGCGTGCAATACCTGTATAGTTATTCCGTATGTTTTGAGGAATTGCCGGGTTGTTATTGTTCGCTATAAAATAATTGATATTGCGAAGGTCTCTCCATGTCCACCCGGAACTGGTGTTGGCGGCAAATCCGCCCGGCCTGATAAAATCCTGCACCGCTTTCACGGCCAGGTAGTCAGTCATTTGATCCAGGGTGGTAGTCATCCTTGGCAGAAACTCCATTCCATAAAAAGAGTTGGTATATAATTTCAGGCCATTTTCTGAACCAAAAATGGCATCCCTGGAAGCGCTTGATTGCGGCACCTGGTCCAGTTTAGAGCAGGATGCAAAAGCCAAACCCGCCATTAGTATTCCTGTATATAATGTTTTCATCTGTTTTAAATTTTTTCTTTAAAAGCTTACATTGATTCCAAATGAGAAACTTTTTAACAACGGATAGTTGTAACCATCACCATTCGTAGGGTTATCATTCAAATCACGATCCGCAGGAACCGTAGCATTTTCTACATCTATGGTATTCTTCACAATCTTGTACATGGGCGAATAGGTGAACAGGTTTTCGCCTGAGAAATATACTCTCAGGCTGCGGGCGCCAATGCGCTTGATCCAGCTTGCCGGCAGGTTATAACCCACCTGTATGTTCTTCAGCCGCATGTAGGCCACGTTCTGCAGGTAACGCGTTTGCGCAATACCCAGCGTGCGGTTGGTATTGCTGGATGCAGCTCTTGACATGGTTCTCGGAAAATAAGCATTCACATTATCCGGCGTCCACATATTACCCAGGTGAAAAACCGGTACGTTATTGTACGGGCGGTTGTATTGTCCCCAGAACATTTCTGTTTCGGTACTCGGGTACCACTGTTGTTTGCCTACACCCTGTACAAAAACAGAAAATGAAAAATTGTTCCAGTCTGCACCCAGGCTAACACCATAGTTATATCTTGGCGCCGAATTGCCAATGATCCTGCGGTCACCGGCTTTGTCTGCTTTGTTCTCGCCTACATTAATTAATCCATCTTTATTAAGGTCCCTCAGTTTAATATCGCCCGGCAACCACAAACCAGAAGGAGAAGCCCTCATCTGCGGGTTTTGCTTTGCATGGGAGGCAACATCTGCTGCATCAATAAAGAAACCTTCCGTTTCGTAACCCCATATTTCACCCAGCGTTTGTCCTTCATAGTAATCGCTCAGCAATTTGTCGGGGTTATTGTACCGGTCAATGGTTGTTTTATTGTCAGATAAAACCAGCCGGATGCTGTACCGTACCGGTTTTCTTCCTTTTCCTATTTTGTCATTCCAGGTAAGTGATGCTTCCCATCCTTTGGTAGTGAGGTCAGCATAATTACCCTTTGGCACATCTGCGCCAAAGACGGCGGGGGGCGTTAACCCAAACGTAAACATGTCCGTGGTTTTACGTATATAGGCATCGCCCACAATGGAGAGGCGACCTGACAGCATGGTGAAATCTAAACCGATATTACTCATAGTGGATGTTTCCCAGGTTAAACCATTTGGCAACACGTTGGGGTTAGTGGTAATCTGCGGTCTTGTTCCGTTTAAAATCACCGCAGACTGCCTGATGGCAAACAGTTCCTGGAAAGCATAGGAAGCGATGTTTCCGTTGCCGAGCGATCCATAAGAAGCCCTGATTTTGAGATCAGAAATAATATTGGGCGAAACTTTCCAGAAAGATTCTTTATTGATTCTCCAGCCTGCAGAAACAGAAGGAAAAAATCCATATTGCTGATCCAGCGGAAATTTTGATGAACCGTCATACCGGGCATTCACCTCAATAAGATATCGGTCTTTGAAAGCGTAGTTCAACCTGCCGAAACCACCCACAATAGCCCATTGTTCATAACCGCCACCGGTGGTAATTGACTGCCCTGCTGCAAGGTTCAGATCAGTAGCATTTTCAAAAATAACCCCGTTACGCTGAACGGCCACGCGCTTATAGGTTGACTGTTCGTAGTTATAGCCAACCATTGCTTTAAAGTAGTGGTTATCTCCAAAATGATTTTCATATTCTGTATAAATATTGGTAGCCCAATACCTGGTTTTCCGGTTGTCGAATAATAAGTCGTTGGTAGTGGTTCCCACATATGCTGTTACCCCAACAAAATTGCTGTAGGGCACCTGCACACGTTTTTGGTTCCGCTGTTCGTCTGTATTACGGAAAGTGAAATCCACATTTACCCGCAGCTTATTGTTGAAGAACTTGCTTCTCAACCCGGTGATGCTCCTGAATACTTCGCGGCGCGTATCAATTCCGTTCTTTCCGTATATAAAATCACCCACCGTATAGGCTGATGCAAAAGTGAGCGAGCCATCCGGATTTGTTAAAGGCATGGTGGGCTTTCCCTCGTCTGCTATATTTCTCCAGATGCCTCCACCCTCACCCACGTTAATAGGGTTATGGTAATTCATATTAGAATAATCGGCATTGTTCTCAACAGTCAGCCAGGGAAACACATCAATGGAACCGCGTGCGCGTATGTTTTTCATACTGTAATCATCGCTGTTGTAGCGGAACATGCCAGCCTGGTTTAGCATACGTCCTGAAACAAGGAACGTTGCTTTATCGCTTCCACCGCTTACTGAAAGATTGTTTTCAAATGATGCCGTATTTTTTTTGTACAGTGCACCATAATAATCGGTACTACCATAATAAGTATACTCCCCGGTAGTGGGGTTCACTTCTATGGTATTATAGGGTTGACCAGATTCTTTCCTTCTTTTAAATTCATCCAGGTACGCCTGCGAAAATTTCTGTGTTTTGTTGGCATTTTGGGGAAATGCGCCATCGCCATTTACAAATGCTTCTGAAAACATCTTAGACCAGGTATAACCATCGGTTACAAAATCTGGCCGGGTAACGGGCTCTTTAATGGCGTAATTGCTGGAATAAGACACGTTGGTACGGCCCTTAACACCTTTTTTGGTGGTGATTAAAACAACGCCAAATACGCCCCTTGCTCCGTAAATAGCTGCAGAAGCGGCATCTTTAAGGATAGAGACCGTTTCAATATCGTTGGGGTTTATTAAACTGGGATCTCCTTCAAACCCATCAATCAAAACCAGCGCACTACCTCCCTGCCCAATGGAGGTGGTACCTCTTATATTGTAACTGGGCGATTGGGTAGGTTTTCCGTCAGACATTCGCAGGTTTAAATTGGGCAACAGGCCTTGCAGGCCTTGTGTAAGGTTGGTAATGGGCCGGCTTTCCAGGTTCTTAGCGCTAATCTGGTCAACCGCACCGGTTGCATTGGCCCTTTTTTGGGTACCGAAACCTACTACTACTACTTCTTCTAAAGCAGTTTTTGCCGAAGCCGTTAATGAAACTGCCACTGCCTTGTTGGCCCCGGCATTTACAGCGTAGTTGCGGATTACCTGCGTCTGGTATCCAACATAAGACAGCCTGAAACGGTATCGGGCGCCGGCAGCAAGGTCGAACCGGAAAACACCCTGTTCATTGGTAATGCTACTTTTTTGCAAGCTGGTGTCTGACTCATTGATGGCTACAACGGTCACGTTAGAAAGCGCGGCACCGCCGTCATCCTTTACAGTGCCAGTAATAGTTGCATTTGTTTGCGAAAAACTTTGAGAAGAAATGCCCACCAGGAGCAGTAAAACCAAACTCGTGTAGCGGAGCCGCTGCAGTTCAATTTTCATTGTTCAATATTTAGTTAGTAATGGGGGTAAAATACCTGGATCCTGACGGGTGTATCCTGATCCAAACCTGTGCAAACGTATTGAAGCAACGATAAAAGAAGTGAATTCCGGGTTTAAGGAATTGTGAACTTTGAAGTTGGCAGCAATCGCTTCACATTAATTAAAATTACAAAGTATTTCCGATTTGGAAGATATCGTTCTTATGCGGTTTTTTTCACGGGATCACATCGCGGGGAATATCCTGAAGAAAACGGACAAGCGTTGTCATATATACCGATCAGCCAAAGGTGTTTTCAAAAGCCCTGGATAAAGCTGGCGTGAATATTACTTTTCCGATTGATAGTATATATAATAATGATTGGAGAATGTATGCCAGGGGCGCTCTATGACAAAGCCGGTGTGAGCGCCAGCAAGAAGAATTGGGAATAACTTCCGCTGAAATGCGGGGAGAAACGCTAAGCGGGGCAATCAACCAGCCTTCGATAAATATCAACGGCATACAAAGTGGTAATATAGGCAAAATGGCCGCCAATCAAATCCCCACCCCGGCCCACAGCAGTGCCTGATCTAAGGGTGGTAATAGGTTAAAAACTACAGTTTCGCAATTGCGAACTAATTTTCAATAGCATTTTCTTCCAGGAAGGGGGAGCAGGCACAAAAAGGGTTTCAAACAAATGAGTTTGGAGCCCTTTCTTATTTGTGCAAGAAATAGCCTCATTAAACGATCAGGTTAAAAAGTTGGGAGATTGAAATTCAGGATTCTCCGCATTGTTGTTGACGATTATTGCATCAACCGGCACTACTTTAAAAACGCTTTAATCAGTCTCAGCACTTCATCAAAATTTGTTTCAAGCACCCAATGACTGCCATCCAGTATATGCACTTGCGCATCAGGTAAGTCTCTCTTGTAACAGAAAGCCTCTTCCACATTAAAAAATGGATCATATTTTCCCCATATAACCAGGGCACGGGGTTGATGAACACGCAAATACTCCTGAAATACAGGATACATTTTTATATGATTCTTATAGTCGCAATTCAGTTCATATTGCATATCTATATTACCAGGCCTTTTCATAAACGCCCAATCAAGCATCCATAATTCAGGGCTTATTGCAGACAACAGTTCTTCAGGCAACCCTGCAGTATATTGCCACTTCACGCCTTCCTCGCTTAGAAATGCGTAGAGTTTTTTCTTTTTTTCAGAATCAGGGTTTTCCCAATATGCTCTCATTTCATCCCATATCCCGTCAACACCTTCTTCGTATGCGTTCCCGTTTTGAACAATTATTCCCTCAATTTTTTCAGGATGGTTTACGCATAATCGCAGCCCCACAGCAGCTCCATAGTCGTGCAGATAGATAGTGAAAGACTTTAGGCCTATTTCATCCGTAAACTTGTTTATACAGGCCGATAAATTGCTAAATGAATATTCAAATTGATCTTTAGCCGGAAAAGCGCTGAATCCGAAGCCAGGAAAGTCCGGAGCAACCAGGTGATGGTTGTCAGATAAGGCTATCATCAAATTTTTAAACATTACCGACGATGTAGGAAAACCAGGCAAGAGTAATATGGATGGATTTTTTTTATCTCCGGCCTCACGGTAGAAAATATCAATACCGTCAACTTTAATATACCTGTTAAAAATCTGGCTACCCATAATTTGTGTCACGTTCAAAGATCGTGCCTCCGGCCGTTGGTATTTTCACCACCAAAATTTTATTGCTTTATACAAAAAAAATTAAAGGCAAATGGTCGCACCGGCACCATATAAAAAACCAGTTCTTTCTTTATTCATCCCGTTAACAGTGGATATACTAAAGCGGACAACCAGTCAGATAAACCACGCTGGAAAACTTTTTACCGCCGCATTCCGGTAGGTTAATCCATAAAAGACTTTACGCGCAGGAAATGCTTCATCAAAAACCAGGAACTTTTTTCAGGAGCGTAGGTGTGGCATTGGGTTATAAAGCTGTTGCAGGAAGCTTCGTGAACAATCTAAATAAAAAACTATCATTGAATTAATTTATCATATGTTGACCGTATTGATTCCCTGTTATCCGATCCAGACAATTTAATACCTTCGCCGAACTATCGCCTTTCCTCATTGAATGAAAAAACTGCTGCTCATTATATCCGTATTAATTTTGTGCCACCAGGGTGTAGGACAATGTACCATCAATTCCCTGCTCACCAGCAAAGCAACCAACTGCGCTGGCGAAACACTTTCCGTTAGTTCATCAACTTCGCTTACAACTATCACATGGAAAAAAGACGGTGTACCGGTTAAGTCTGTTACTGCTACTGCGGTTCCGGCCACCAGCGGCGTTACCGTTGCGGGCCAGATATTTTCAGGTTCTTCATTAGACAAATTAAATTTCCCTGATGGCATCTGGGTAGATGATGCAGACAACGTATATATTGCGGATTACTATAACAACAGGGTTGTTAAATGGTCTCCCGGCGCAAGTGCCGGTGTAGTGGTAGCAGGTGGCAACGGAAAAGGAAACGCGGCCAACCAATTCTCATCGCCAACATCGGTATGTTTTGATGCGGCAGGCAATATGTACGTAGCAGATTTTGACAACAACCGCGTTCAAAAATGGGCACCCGGTGCAGTTGCCGGTACAACCGTGGCAGGTGGTAACGGCGCGGGTACAGGCGCCAATCAATTGAAGGGCCCTGTTTCTATATGCCTGGATGCTGCCGGTAATCTATATATTGCGGATTTTGCAAATGAGCGTGTGCAGAAATGGGTGCCCGGCGCTGCCGCGGGCGTGACCGTTGCCGGCGGTAACGGCTATGGCGCTGCAGCCAACCAACTCGGCAATATATCAGATGTTTTTGTAGATGGAAAAGGTAATTTATATATAGCGGATGCATCAAATGGCCGCATACAAAAATGGGCACCTGGTGCAACGGCTGGCGTAACAGTAGCAGGCGGAAATGGCGCCGGCCTTATGCCCAACCAAATAGGTCCGGTTTTTGGCGTTTGGGTTGATGAACAGGGTAATATTTATGCATCCGATGAGAACAAACACACCGTGCAAATGTGGCCTCCCGGTGCCAGCAGTGGAATTACAGTTGCCGGCGACGGGTTTATAGGTGATAGACCCGGCAGTTTTTCCGACCCCGGAGATTTGTTTATAGATAAGAAAGGAAATTTATATGTAGCAGATGAAGGAAATTATCGGGTACAAAAGTGGTCGCCACAATATATTATTGACTCTGTTTATTCGCCGGCTGCCCCTGGTATTTATACCGCTTCTGTTACAAATGCCGGTGGCTGCACAGCAACCAGCAATTCACTGACCATCTACCCAATGGTCACTCCAGCTTTAACCATTGGTACACCTGCTTTGTCTTCCTGTAACGGAATGTTGGTTGCTTTTACGGCCACGCCTGTCAATGGCGGTAACCAGGCATTTTACCAATGGCAGGTGAATGGAGTTAGTACCGGCAGCAACAGTCCTGTATACAGTAGTAATACTTTGATAAACGGTGATGTTATTTCCTGTGTAATGAAAAGCACGGCACAGTGCCTAACGGATTCTAACGCCATTTCTAATAAATTAACCATGACTGTTGCACCGGAATCAGGCGCGGTTTTAACCGTAACGCCAGTGGCGCCGGAAGTCTGTCCGGGTACGCCCGTTCAATTTAAAGCAACAGCTATAAATGTTGGTAACAACCCGGTTTATACCTGGCAAATAAATGGCATTACAATAAACCAAGGTTCGTCCCAATTCCAGTCTTCCGGTCTTTCTAATGGCGATATTGTCATTTGCATCGTTAACGATAACAGTATTTGTGGGCCGGCAAGTTCAAATCCCGTACTGGTAAAAGTGCATGCTGCTCCTGCTATTGCCGCTTCGCCGACTATATATGCAAAACCTGGACAATCCGTTATAATTCAACCGGGCATAACGGGCGATATTGTGGAATATCAATGGTCGCCTGCAACAGGTCTTTCAGATAGCAGCATCGCAAGCCCAATAGTCAATCCGGTTTCAAACACCTTATACACTTTATTGGTTAAATCAGTAGATGGTTGTTTCGCTATGGGAACATTTCAGTTAAAAATATCCGGCACCTATAATATTCCCAATGCTTTCACACCTAATGGTGACGGGCATAATGATCGTTTCCGGGTGACAGGTGGCAGCCCGGATATTCAATTAAGCGAAATGCAGATTTTTAACCGCTGGGGGCAACTGGTCTTCACCGCTTCAAATCTGGCAGTGGATGATATTGGTGCAAGTTGGGATGGTAATTTCAGGGGATCCCCTGCATCACCCGGCACATATGTATATATCATCAAACTGATTTTTCCGGATGATTCACGCAAAGTGTACAAAGGGTTGATCCAAATGATCCGATAAATAAAACTGCATGCTGCACGGCAACCGCACAGTCAATAACAATTTACAGCAACTCACTCCCATTTTGACAGAGAAATTATTTTGGAAAGTTTTGCAGGTGATCTCAGAACTATCATCCTCATGATCGCTGCAATGCATATGAACTGCTGTTTGCGCTTTTATTTAATGCATCGGACGCAAAAGATATTATTACCGGATTTTTGTATAAAGTTGGAATCAGATAACATCCGCTACGGTATTGAAGAACCTGTAAAATACCTGTACACTTCTGCCACTGCCACATCCATTTTTCGCAACTTTTTGAATTCATTTTGAATCCCTACCCCCAAAATTTCCCCAACAACTTTATGAAACCCTGATGCGCTCGCTCAAAGAATGTTTCAACTTTAATTGTCTTCTATTCACAGTCAATATTTTTTTAATGCTTGCTGCTTGTTATTTAATTGCAATTTTAATCCGGTTTTTGCGGTTTTTTGCGGGATTGTAATTATTTTCAATTCTTAAACTTTAGACCAAAATTAACAACTTACTAAAAAAAGAACGACTGGCTTATATTCTGCACCGGTTAAACCTTCATAATAAGGTTTTGAGCGTTAATCTGTGCACGGATATGGAAGTCTCCGAAGACACCATCCGCAGAGACCTGCAGGAACTTGCAAACAACGGCAAGCTCATAAAAGTGCATGGCGGCGCCTTATCCCTTGCTTTTAATGAATTTCGGTTTAATTCCAATCCCATTTATTCGCAGGGGCAGAAAGCCATCATTGCAGAAAAAGCAATTGGCCTTATAAAAGAGAATATGTATGTACTAACCAGCGGTGGTACTACTATTCTTGAAATGGCCAGGCATTTACCCTCACAGCTCAGGGCTACATTTATTACAGGCAGCATACCGGCCCTCAATGCTTATATAGCGCATCCTAATATTAATGTAATTGTTGTGGGAGACCGCGTAAACAAAGAATCAAAAATAACGGTGGGCGCCAGTGCCATAGCAAAAATAAAAGAAGTAAACGCAGACCTGTGCCTGCTGGGCACCAACGCCATTGATCTAAAAAAAGGTATAACAGACAGCGACTGGGAAGTAGTAGAACTAAAGAAAGCAATGATTTCCGCATCTGCCAAAACCGTTTGCGTAACCATTGCAGAAAAACTGAATTCTTATGAAGCTTTACAGGTGTGCCAGTTAAAAGAGATTGATTATTTAATTACAGAGTTAGACCCAACAGATAAATTATTGCAACCCTATGTCATGGCAGGTGTTACCGTTTTGTAATATAAATGCAGCAACCTGCTCCTAAAAACCCTCTTTCTTATAGCTGCTCCTTATTCCCATGAAGTACTGCATGTAAATTCCCATCCATTGAAAAAACTGAAACATCAGGCATAATAATTTTTATATAAACAACCAAAAACTAAAGGTATGAGAAAACGGAAGCTTTTAAGTTTGTTTATGCTCATTATACTGGGTATGACTACAAACAAGCTGGTGGCGCAAAGCGTTCCCGCCAGCGGAACAGTATTTTCAGACGATGGCTCACCGCTTGCCGGGGTAACCATTCTGGTAATTGGCGCAAAGCAGTCTGCGCTTACAAATGACCAGGGTAAATTCAGCCTTACAACAAATGCCGGTGCTATGCTGCAATTTAGCTATGTGGGCTTTACCTCACAAAAGCTAAAAGCCAGCGCTGCTATGGAAGTACGCATGGAAAAAGCTGCTTCCGGCCAGATGGCCGACGTTGTTGTAACCGCCATGGGTATTAAAAAGGAAAGAAAAGCATTGGGCTACTCGGTATCCGACCTCAATGCAGATGAGCTCATGAAAAATAAGAATACCAATGTTATTAACTCCATGGCGGGCAAAGTGCCCGGCGTAAACATTACACAATTCAGCGGTTCGGCAGGTGCGGGCGCTTCCATCACTATTCGCGGTGGTAACTCCACATCGGAGGGCAGGCAAAACCAGCCATTGTTTGTTATTGACGGTATTATTTATGATAACTCCACCACGGTTACCGGCAACACGGGTACTGATGGTCTTAGCCGCAGCAACACCACTTTCTCTAACCGCATAATGGATATTAACCCGGAAGATGTAGAAACCATGTCTGTTTTAAAAGGCGCCGCTGCAGCAGCTTTGTATGGTTCGCGGGCGGCCGATGGTGTGGTTATTATCACCACCAAAAAAGGGGCTGAAGGTGTTGTAAAAGTAAGTGTTACCAGTAAGGTAAGCACTTCTTCGGCAAACAAACTGCCCGGGGTGCAAACCACATTTGGGCCCGGTTCCATTGCCAGCAATGGTGTTTTAAATACTGCTTCGTATAGCTCCTGGGGCCCCAAAATTCCGGCAGATAGCGCCACATACAACAATATCGGTAACTTCTTCCGGCATGCTGTGGTATATGATAACAACGTAAACGTATCGGGCGGTTCAAAGAATGGTTCTTTCTTCTTATCCGGTTCTAATTTTAAACAATCAGGCATTGTACCCAACACCAGTTACAATAAAACTACCTTCCGCTTCAATGGCGAACAGCGTTATGGCCGCCTTACATTGAATGCAAATGTTGCCTACTCTATTGCTAATATAGACAGAACTTTAACTACTGCCGGTTTGTATGGAAGTGGTGTTGGAAGCATGCAGGCGTTGTACACTTTCCCTCAAACGTACAATATTAAAAATTACATAAATGCCGATGGTACGCAACGCCGCATATACACCGGAACACTGCCTTTAGAAAGCGATATAGACAACCCTTACTGGATTATCAATAAAGATAAATTAACATCAGAAACCAAACGCATCACCGGAGGTGTAAACGCCAGTTATAAAATTGCAAGCTGGTGGGATGTGCTGGCACGCGTGGGGTACGATCAGTATGCCACCAATGATTATACCTATATTACCCCGGGGTCTGCACTGAGTCCGCTTTACCAAAGCGGCCGTTTAAGCAAAGACCAGTATAACTATACCTATCTCACAACCACCGTAATGACCAATCTTCACAAAACATTTGGTGCTTTCGATACGCACCTCATGTTTGGAACCACTTCTGAAGACACGAAAATCATCAATCAAAACCATTGGGGATATAACTTTATTACAGCCGGCACCATCAGCTTTAATAATATTGCAACAACCAATAAATTTTTTACTGATGGTACAACAAGAAGGCGTTTGGTAGGCCTTTACGGAGAAGCCGGCGTATCCTATAAAAGTATAGCCTATCTTACTGTAACCGGTCGCAACGATCAATCGTCTACACTGGCGGTACAAAACAACTCTTATTTTTATCCTTCCGTAAGCGGGTCTTTTGTTTTTACGGAATTGCTGCCCAGGAATAATATTCTTTCTTTCGGTAAAGTGAGGGCAAGCTGGGCAAGGGTTGGTAAAGACGGAAATGCCTATGCAACGAATACATATGTAAATCCCCCCATCAGCATTGGCTCGTTTACTGGTATCGGTAACCAGTACTATGCCGGCAACCCAGATTTGAAACCAGAAATTCAGGATTCATGGGAACTGGGTGCGGAGCTCAGATTTCTGAAAGGCCGTATTAGTTTAGACTATACTTATTATCATAGTCAAACCAATAATCAAATTGGGCAACCACGTTTGGCCCAGTCCGGTGGTTTTATTTTCAGCACCCTCAATTCCGGCTCTGTAATTAACAAGGGAATGGAAATAGCGGTTATTGGTAAACCAATTGCTACAAAAGATTTTAGCTGGGAGGTGATGCTGAATTATTCTTATAACAAAGGCAGACTGGGTGCTTTCATTGCGGGTGTAGCCTATTTTTACCCAACAGACGCCCAGTTTGGAACAGTAAAAGCAGCTTCCATACCCAACGGAAGTTATTTTCTTGGAATGACCGGTACGCCTTACTACCGCGAACTGGATGCCAAAGGAGTTGAAATACCCAATGGCCGCTACCAGGTAGACCCTACCACAGGGTTCTATAAAGTTAATACCACCGGTACTGCGGTTGTTGGTAACCGTGAACCAGATTTCATAGGAGGCTTTAACAACACCATCCGTTACAAAAAACTTTCATTGTCATTCCTGCTGGATATTCGCAAAGGCGGAGATGTGTTTAATGGTACAGAATATGCGCTGGTGGCAAATGGTTTAAGCAAAAATACTTTGCTGAACGATCGCCAGTCAGTAACGGTTACCGGTGTTAACAGCGTTACAAAAGCAGATTTTAACCAAACATATACTGCCGGTCAGAATTATGTAATTGGCACCACCACCTATGCCGGCTCTTACCTGGTTCAGCAATATTGGCAAAACTACGCGGCCAACTCTTATAACTTTATTACTTCAGTAAACTGGGTGAAGGTAAGGTCGCTGTCATTAACGTACGACTTTTCCGGCATACTGAAGAGCACGAAAATTATCAAAGCCATTTCGGCAACGGCAGTAGGCACCAATTTGTTTACATGGACCAATTACAAAGGAATGGATCCTGAAGTAAGTGCTGCAGGTGGAACAGGAGGTTCGGGTTCTCAGGGTATTGATTACCTCGGCGTACCCGCAGTAAGAACTTTCACATTCGGGATAAATGTTTCGTTATAATCAATCAATGAAAAAAAAGCAAATCATGAAAAATTTAAAATATTTCATACCGGGTTGCCTGCTTGTGTTGGGTTTAACCTCGTGCAAAAAGTTTTTGGATGTTAATACCGATCCGGACAATCCAAACAATCAAAGCGTATTGGTTCAAAACCGTTTGCCCTGGATAGAACACTTCTACCAGTACAGTGCGGGCGTTACCAATTACCGTACTTCGTTGCAGTCGGGTATTTATTATACAAATTCTGCCAACCCCAATACGTTTAGCACAACCTGGCAATGCACCAACGCCAATTCTACCACCTCTTATCAAACATGGTTTGTAGAAGTATCTTCTAACCTGGTGGATATGTATAATTCTGCCCAGAAAGCAGGCGCTTATCATTATATGGCGGCGGCCGATGTGTTTCATGCGCTGGGTTATATGCAAATGCTGGATCTGTATGGCGAAATGCCTTACACAGAAGCTGGAACTGGTAACCCAAGTCCGAAGCCCGATGATGGCAAAACCATTTTTAACGGATGTATGGCAAAATTGAATGAAGCCATCAGCCTGTTCAGCAAAACACAGGAAGCAGGAGCGCCTACCTTTGCCACCGGCGATTTGTGGAGTGGTGGAGATGTAAGCAAATGGATAAAAATGTGCTGGGGATTAAAAGCCCGCTACATGCTTAAATTATCAAAAAAAGCAGATTTGTATAACGGAGATTCTATTCTGTACTGCCTGTCAAAAGGCCCGCAGTCTATTGGCGATAATATAGTAGGGCCAGGTTTCAACAACAGTACCGTAACCGATTATTTAATTGGAGACCCGGTGGTAACAAACGGCAACTTTGATTATGCGGCTTATGGCAGTTCCGTTCGTATTTCTCAATACTATTATAACCTGCTCACCAATATGCGTGGTGCCGGTATAGCAGACCCGCGCATGACCAAAATTGTACCAGCTTACATGACCGGTATTCAACTGGATGCCAATGGTAAAGTAGCATCTTATACCTGGACGCGCTCACAAGGGGTGGATTCTTATGGTCCTGCAACCCGCTTACTAAAAGGAGGTACCACTTCTATTACAACGCCAGTATATGCCACTGCGGCTACTCCTATAAAATACACCATTGCCGATGGAACGGATCGTGCCAATTTTATTGCGGCCCAGGTTACGGCAGGGCGGCCCTACACGGTTAACAACAATGATGTAACGGTTACCTACAAGGCCGGTTCCATTTATATAAACAGTACCAATTATGTATATGCAGGCGATACTGTTTATGTAAACATGCGCAGCAGCGCCATTGCCACATCGGGCATACCCGCCCAGGGTCAAACCGATGTTAGCTGGTATCCATCAGCCGCAGCATTTACTGCAGGTGCCGTTGCTTCTACTGGCTCCTTCCAGGTTCGCCCGGTTTCCGACCAGGAGATTTTGACTTACCATGAGATGAATTTCATAAAGGCTGAAGTTTACCTGAGAAAGGGAGACGCCGCAAATGCTTACTCGGCGTATACAGCGGCCATACAGGCACATCTGAATATGATGCAGGCAAAGCTCGGCATATGGCAATCATCTGGTTTCACCGCTACCAACCCAGATATGGCGCCAATGAATTCTGCAGCCATGAGTGCTTACCTTACCAGTGCAGCTGTTGCAACGGCAGGAAACCTTACCATGGCAGACATTATGCTGCAGAAATATATTGCCATGGGTTGCAGTATTGAAAACTGGAACGATATGCGCCGTTTTAATTTCAGTGCCGGTAATGTAGGAAGTTTTGGCGTTGTTTACCCGGGTTATCAGCGCGGACCCTTGTTTACGGGTCAGGCTCAGCTGACAGGTAGTGCGCCAACAGATGTAAGGTATTGGATGCGCCGCTGGGCATTGCCACCCACCTATGAAATTAATTATAACTCTGTTAATACACTTGCTTTAAACCCTCATGCCGTAGATGTGAACATCTGGAGTATGCCCGTTTGGTGGGATTGCGCAACAGATGATGAGTATAAAGGATACCTTAAGTAACAGGAAAATGGAAGTGTGTTTCCGGTTATAGCCAACCTCTGTTATGTCTCTGTATACAGGAGTGTAATAACTTTTGTTTTATGACATAAAATGCAGCCGTTCCAAAAGTAATTGGAACGGCTTTTTATATTGGAATTTGTTAGTTCGGGAACTACGCAACGCCTTCGATCTTGATGCTCTTTCTTCTTTTCATGAATTTGACTGCCGTTTGCCTGTTTCCTTTAAAAACTTGTACCTGTTGTTGAATCTCCTGCAAACTTGACTTTACAGGACCAATCAAAATTGATAGTTTTCGCCTTCCCTCAACAGAACGCAATAGATACTTTAAATTCTTATGGCTGTTTTCAAGAAAAAATCATTTCACTATAAATAGCATTCAAACGATATCTCATTGGGAAACTGATCTTAGCGTAAAAGGTTTACCCGCAAGAAAGTGTGAAAGAGTATGGATGAAGATTTAGAGAACCATTAATTAAAGTGAAGCTACAATAGCACAATTATTGTCCACTCACTAGGACCTTCATATGCATATAAACGTATTTCGTAAAAACACATCCCGAAATTATCGAGAGTTGGTGACATGTACTCTTCCGTACGAGGCTTGCTATCTTTGCTTACAATAAATAATAAAACTAGCGCAATGACTGTCCAGTACTGCTCAGATCTTCACCTAGAGTTCCCCGAAAATCAAAAATGGGTTGCCAATAATCCCATTGAACCTTTTGGAAATATCTTGATATTAGCCGGTGATATTGTATCGTTTGCAGCTATGGGTAAAAGGCAGTATTTTTTCGACTATGTAGCTGATAATTTTGAAATCACCTACTGGATCCCGGGCAATCATGAGTATTATGACAGCGATATAGCCAAACGAACTGGTGCTTTCCAGGAAAAAATACGTGAGAACATCTTTCTGGTAAACAACCAGGCTATTGTTCATGACGAAACCAAGTTTATTTTTTCCACCATGTGGTCGGCTATCAGCGAACTGAACCAATGGAAAATTGGAAATTATATCAGCGACTTTAGAACTATCCGGTATAATGACAAAATGTTTACTGTAGAAAACTTTAATGAACTTCATAAAGCCAGCCGCGAATTTATCACTGACGAATTGGAAAAGCACTGGAACGGAAATAAGGTTGTTGTTACACATCATGTACCGACGTTTATGAACTACCCCAAAAAATATAAAGGTGATTCTCTAAATGAAGTATTTGCAGTAGAGCTTGGCGATTTGATCGAACGGACCAAGCCCGATTACTGGATATATGGTCATCATCATAATAATACTGCACCTTTCTCAATTGGTGAGACTATGTTGCTTACAAACCAGTTGGGCTATGTTCATCATCATGAACATGGTCAATTTGATGCGTCAAAGCATATCAGTTTATAACCTTTGCAGTTTTAGACATAAAATGGACATACAATTATTTTGTAAGTAATTGTGCTAATTATCGGAAATTTTCCGATAACTCCTTTCAAAAATTTCATAATACGTAATAATTGCATCAAATATCGGAATATTTCCGATATTTGATGCAGTATTTAACAAAATGGATATTGATCGAACATTACAGAATTTTGAAGGACAGCCTGTCACACGGCAGGTCTTGCTTCATTTACTGAAGGATTACAAGCGGCCTTACGATAAGATAAATGAACTGGTAAAGCAACAGGTGCTGATTCCTGTTAAAAGAGGCGTATTTGTTGCAGGCCCGGCTTCCAATACTGCCCAGCCAGAACCTTACTTACTGGCCAATCATTTGCTGGGGCCGAGTTATGTTTCCATGGAAACGGCTTTGTCTTACTGGCGACTCATTCCTGAGCAGGTATTTGAAGTAAGCTCTGCAACCACCGCCCGATCGAAGACATACCAAACTGCGGTTGGCCGGTTTAGTTATACGCACTTACCGCTTCCTTATTATTCTTTTGGGCAACAGCCGGTTGAACTGGCAACGAACCAGGTGGCGTTGATAGCTACTCCCGAAAAAGCATTGTGCGATAAAATAGTCACTACATCGGCGTTATTGTTCCGGAGTTCTGCGCAAATAACAGCGTGGCTGATTGAAGACATGAGAATGGATAAGCAAATGCTGAGAACGCTTAAGACAAACACAATCCGCGATTGGCTACCCAACTCACCTAAAAGTGAAAGCCTTCAAATACTGGTTAACACACTGGAGAAATTATGATTACAGAATGGCTGGAGCAATATAAGCCAACAAATAACCTGCAGGCGGAACAGGCACTTCGCGAAATTATGCAGGAGATAGCGCTGGCTGGTCTGCAGCGCGTTGGTTTCTTTGAGAAGGCAGCTTTTTATGGTGGAACGGCGTTAAGAATTTTTCATGGTCTGCCACGTTTTTCGGAAGACCTGGATTTTTCATTACTGAAAGCAATACCCGATTTCTCTTTGCAGCCTTACCTCGATGGCATGCTGGAACAGTTCACAGCCTTAGGCATGCAGGTTACCGTAGCTGAAAAAAGTAAAGCCAGAAAAACCAATATAGATTCGGCGTTTTTAAAAGCGGACACAACATGGAAAGAGTTGGTATTGAAAGGAATCATTCCGCAGGAAAAGACATCTATGCGCCCGGAAATCAAAATCAAACTGGAAGTGGATACCCATCCGCCTCCAGGATTTGATACGGAAGAAAAACTTTTATTAAAGCCATTCTCCTTTTATGTAAAATGCGTTAGCCTGCCCGATCTTTTTGCCGGCAAGGTACATGCACTGTTGTTCCGTAAGTGGCAAAACCGGGTGAAAGGGCGCGACTGGTTCGACCTGGAATGGTATATCCGGAAAGCTGTTCCCCTGAACCTGGAGCATCTGAAAACACGTGTTGTACAGACCGGCGACTGGGATAAAACCTCTTTAACGCAAAAGAATTTGCTGCAACTACTCAATCAAAAGATCGATACGGTGTCGTTTGCCCATATTCGGGAGGATATAGTAAAGTTCATTCCGGATGCACGGGTGCTGGATATCTGGTCGCCAACTTATTTCAAGGATTTAGTAAAAAATATAAAAGTTATAGACGTTAAATAGCAATTGAATAACTGTTTTACCAGTCATAAATGGTGCGGATAACGATTTGTGTTCTTGAGATTTGCAAGACTGGCATCAGGATACTACTCAAATCTAAACGCGCCGCGATATACCTTTCTTATTCGTTATTAACACAAAATTTCGATCCAAGCATATAGTCCACCTATGAAGTAATTATATCTATTCATTAATCCTATTGAACGGATTACTCTTTTTCGCTTTTCACCCGAATAATTTCCAAAAAATCCACAAAATTGCTGTATACTTAGAGCCCTGTTATATACCATCATATCCATCGCAACATGACTCAACCTTTTGCTCCACCTACAAAAAGGATCAACTCAATCGATTTTGTGCGTGGCATTATTATGGTCATTATGGCACTGGACCATACCCGGGATTTTTTTCATAACGCTGCCCTGATAAGCAAACCATTAGACCCGGCCACTACCTACCCTGCGCTATTTTTCACGCGCTGGATTACCCATTTCTGTGCACCCACCTTTGTTTTTCTATCCGGCTTATCGGTATGGCTGCAGGCACAACGAAAGACAAAAAAAGAGTTACAGTTATTTTTAATTACCAGGGGGTTGTGGCTTATACTATTTGATCTGACTGTAATGACCCTTATTCTTACTGCAGATATTCATTTTAGTATTTTCCTGCTGGAAACGCTTTGGTCTATCGGCACCGGTATGATCATCCTTGGGTGCCTGATAAACTTGCCTTTCCGGGTTATCTTATCCATTGGGCTCATCATCTTTTTTGGGCATAACCTGCTTGATATTATTGAACGCAGCAGGATGGCGGGCTTACCGGCATGGTGGAAGCTATTACACCAGCCCGGCTTTATTGCACTCTGGCAGGGTCATAGTCTCCTGGTTTTGTATCCCTTTCTGTCCTGGGCTGGCCTGGCTTTGCTGGGCTATTGCTGCGGACGATTGTTTACCGCCTATGAATTTGCGCAACGTAAAAAAATACTTGTTGGAACAGGTGCTTGCCTCATTTTACTTTTCATAATAATCCGTGCCATCAATGTATACGGAGACCCCGGTCATTGGCAATCACAAAAAACATTTATACGTACTTTCTATTCTTTTATGAATGTGCAAAAATATCCGCCGTCACTCCTTTTTTTGTGCGCAACTATGGGGCCGGTATTGATCCTCCTGGGGATCTTAAAAAATGCCGGCAACCGCTTTCAACAAATTATAGCAGTGTTCGGCAGGGTACCATTGTTTTATTTTGCTGTTCATATAATGATACTGCACGCAGCGCAAGTTATCATTTACCTTACCAGGCATTCGCTATCAGAAGGAATGAAAGGCGTGCCCGCTGCACTGTTGAAATTTAGTGCACCGGGTGAAGGATATTCTTTACTGGCAGTATACGGTATCTGGTTTTGCATTGTGTTAATTATGTTTCCGCTTTGCAAAAAATACGACCAGTACAAGCTTAATAACAGGAATAAATGGTGGCTGAGTTATTTATAACGGTATTAGGGATTTTGAGATTTTCTTTTGCTGGTATCTGTTCTCGCGGCGGGAGGGCGGGGCAGCGGGCGCAGCATATCATAAAGCTTGAAATCAGCAATCTCTCAATCACAAAATCCCGCAATCAGTAATCTCCGCTGGCGTCCGCTGCCCCGCTTGTTCGCCGCGAGAAACAGACCGGCAGAGGCAATCCGCGTGAAACAGATACCAGCTAACACAATCCAAAAATCCCGAATCCCGAAATCAGCAATCTCTCTCATTCAGCAATCTCCTTCAATTTTTTGTAGTATCTTCAAGGCTAGCGTTGATGCCAAAACACTACTGTGAAACAAATTGCTATAGCCATACGCTCGCTGAATTCGAACGCTTTCTTTTCTTTACGGAAAACATTTCCCGCTATATTCAACCGGGCAATTATAATATTGCTGCTACTTTTTTTACTATTTGCCGAGATAATCCGTGTCTATCTTGTTATGCCCTTTCCGGGCAGCCAGGGTGCCGACACCATTGCCTTTGCGTATTGGATTAGTACACATATCATTTGGATAAGGATATTCACCTGCGTTGTAATGGCCATTGCATTAATATGGGTTTTCAAACAAGGCCAGCGCTGGGAGAAAATTTGCCTGCCACTTGCCCTGGCGGGGTACGCAATCGTGTTCCTGGCTTTTAATTATCGTCTTTCGGCCGATGCCATTTTTCGGCAGCCGTCTTCCAAATTATTCATCCCCATTGCGGCAACCCCCGATAAAAACAAACTGGTCATTGGTGTGGTCATCAACGGAGAGGCAAGGGCCTACCCCATTCAACTGATTGGCTATCACCACCAGGTAGTGGATACTGTAGGCAATACGCCCATCATGATCACCTATTGCACCGTTTGCCGTACAGGCAGGGTATTCAGTACGCTGGTGCATGGCCGGCACGAATCTTTCCGGCTGGTAGGCATGGACCATTTCAACGCTGTATTTGAAGATGCAACTACCAAAAGCTGGTGGCAGCAAGCCACCGGTGAGGCCATAGCCGGTCCGCTCAGGGGCACCGTGCTCAAGGAAATTCCTTCGTGGCAGGTAACGGCAGCAGTATGGATGCGTGAACATGCCAACGCAAAGGTAATGGCGCCTGACCCGCTGTACGATGAACGGTATTTTAAATTAGAGGACTATGACCGTGGTACCATGCAAAGCAGTTTGGTAAAAAGAGATTTCCGGTCCTGGCAACGCAAATCGTGGGTGATAGGCATAAAAAATGAATCATCGTCAATGGCCTATGACTGGAATGAACTTGTAAAAAAAAGGTTGATCCAGGATTCGCTGCAAACATTACCCATCTTACTGGCGCTTGAAAGCGATACCACTACTTTTCATGTATACGACCGCAGGATAAAGGGCTCTGTATTAACGTTCGGCAAACAGATAAGTGATAATCATTTTACCGACCTGGGTACACATTCTGTATGGAATATGGATGGACTGTGTATTGAAGGACCGCTGAAGGGGCAGCAACTTACCACCGTGCAGGCTTATAACGAATTCTGGCACGCCTGGGAAACCTTTCAACCAAACGTAAATAAATATCAAACAAAATAAAAAAAACCGGGACTGCTCCCGGTTTATACATTTTACAAGGTTGTTGCTGCTACTCCCAACCGGTATTATCCAGTGGCTTACCATCTTTGTCCATCAACTGACCGTCTTTATCGATCATCATGCCTTCTTCCAGTTTCTTTGTTTTGCCATTTTTTGATACATCACCGTTAGGACTTACTTTTCGGCCATTCGTGGTAGTTACTGCTGCAGAAAGTTCGCTCCAGGAACCGCCTACAATGATCATGACCTTACCACCCTTAAACTGCATTACGCTGTCTTTCACAGGTTGCGCAGTTGCGATGGTGCTGCTGTCTGTACCCGGTGTTGATTTTGTTGCTGACGTGCTATCAGCGGCCGTAGTCTCCTGTTTTGAAGCGCCATCTCCACACGCGGTGAGAAGGGCTGCAGCAGAAAGGAAAAAGAGTAATTTTTTCATGGTAATCATTTATTTATTTAAAAAAGTATCCAAATGTATACCAATTATTTTTCTGACCAAATGCCCCCCCTTTTTAATACATTTGTTTTATTCGTTGTATTTCAGAACACTGCTGAATGAAGATGTACAGTTTATTTGCGGTATGCCTCGCCTGCCTGGTGCTGGGCTGCCAATCGCGTTCGTCCTTATTTCAGCTTATTCCGGCTGATCAATCCCATATTGAATTTAATAATGCCATCGTAGAAAATGATACGATCAACCCGTTCGACGTTACCAATATGTACAATGGGGCTGGCGTTGGTATAGGAGATTTTAACAATGATGGTTTGCTGGATATTTATTTTGCGGGAAACCAATTGCCTTGCCAATTATACCTGAACAAGGGCGGGTTCTCATTCCGCGACGTGACAGCTGTTGCAAAAGTGGATGGTAACGGTAAATGGTGCCGGGGCGTGGCAGTGACAGATATTAATAATGACGGCCTGCAGGACATCTATGTTTGCGCAACCATTTATGACGATGCTGCACGGCGTAAAAACCTCTTATACATAAACCAGGGAAACAATGCCGATGGGATACCGGTATTTAAAGAACTGGCAAAAGAATATGGCCTGGATGACGACTCACATTCCACCATGGCTTCTTTTTTTGATTACGATAATGATGGCGATCTGGATGTATACATTACCGTAAACCAGATAGTAGAAAACAGTAACCCGTCCGTATACCGCAAACCAATAACCGATGGCTCATGGCCCAGTACCGGCCGCCTGTACCGCAATGACCAGAGCGATTCTCTTGGTCATGCTTTTTTTACAAACGTTTCTGCCCGGGCAGGCATTACCATTGAAGGGTATGGCCACAGCGCATGTATAGCCGATTTTAACCGCGATGGATGGAAAGATATATTTGTGGCCAATGATTTTTTATCTAACGATATCCTGTACATCAACAATCACAACGGCACATTCACCAACAAATCGGCTTCTTATTTTAAACATACATCGGCCAATGGAATGGGTTCTGATGTAATTGACATTAACAACGATGGCCTGGCGGATGTGATAGAAATGGATATGGATCCGGCAGATAATTTCAGAAAAAAGGTGTTGATGTCTGGTTACAAATACCTCGATTACCAGAACAACGAAGTGTACGGGTACCAATACCAATATGTACGCAATACGCTGCAGCTTAACCAGGGACCGCATGAATCTGCCAACGATACTACAGGCAACCCCGTTTTCAGCGACGTGGGTTTTTATTCCGGCATTTCTTCTACAGACTGGAGCTGGGCACCGGTGGTACAGGATTTTGACAATGATGGGCTGCGCGATATAATCATTACCAACGGGTTTCCCAAAGACCTGACCGACCACGATTTTATTGCATTCAGGCAGAAGTCGTTTGCCACCAAAACCAAGAGGGAAGTACTGGCGGCCATTCCGCAGGTGAAAATAAAAAACTATGCATTTAAAAACAGCGGCCAGGTGCGGTTTACAGATGTTACCAACGACTGGGGATTGACGGCATTGTCTTTCTCAAATGGCGCCGCCTATGCAGATCTCGACAATGACGGCGACCTGGATATGGTCATCAGCAATATCAACGACAAAGCATTTATTTATCAGAATAAAACAGTTGAACAGAAGGGCGATAATTCCGGGTTCTTAAATATACAGTTGAAAGGAGATTCGCTGAACCGGCAGGGTATTGGCGCCTGGGTGGAATTGTATTATGGCGGGCAACGCCAGGTGATTGAGCATACACCCTATCGCGGGTTTTTGTCGACCGTACAGCCAAATTTGCATTTCGGTCTTGGCAGTGTTACCACCGTGGATTCGCTAAAAGTAATTTGGCCAAACAATAGCATGCAGGTGGTGAGGCAGATATCATGCGGACAGGCTTTAATGCTGGAACAAAAAAATGCAACAACAAAGTATGACTGGTCCCGGCAGCCTCATACAAATCATGCGCTGTTTACCGATGTTACCGATTCAGTGAACCTGCATTACACGCACAAAGAAAGTGATTTCATTGATTTTGACATTCAGAAACTCATTCCTCATAAACTATCAGAATATACCCCGGTAATGGCCACCGGCGACATGAATGGCGACGGCCTGGATGATATTGTAGTCGGAGGTTCGTTTGGCTATGGTTTAACCATGTTCTTTCAACAGGCATCCGGAAAATTTATTGAAAAACCACTACTCACCAATGCGGCCAACAGGCAGTGGGAGGCATCCGGCATTGCACTATTTGATGCCGACGGTGATAAAGATCTTGATATGTACATTGCCTGCGGCAGTAATGAGGCGCCGCCGGGTTCTGCTGCCTACCAGGATAAATTAATGATCAACGATGGAGGGGGCAATTTTTTTAATGACACATCCGCGCTTCCCGAAAATCATACCAGTAAATCATGCGTAAGGCTGGCGGATTTTGATAAAGACGGCGACCTTGATCTTTTTATTGCCGGTCGTTGTTATCCTTTTAACTATCCCAGGCCGGTGTCTTGCATATTGTTACAGAATGATAGCAAAAATGGAAAGGCGAAGTTTACAGATATTACCAAAACAGCAGCGGACGGTTTAGCCGATATTGGTATGATTTGCGACGCGGTATGGTCTGATTTTGATAAAGACGGCTGGCCCGATTTATTGCTGGCGGGAGAATGGATGCCTTTGAAGTTTTTTAAAAACGACCATGGAAAATTCAGCGATGTATCTGCCCAATCCGGCATCAATGATAAATTAGGATGGTGGAGTTGCGTAACCAGCGGAGATTTTGACAACGATGGAGATGAAGATTATATAGTGGGAAATTTAGGTGAAAATTCTTTTTACAAGGCAACAGAACAGCACCCGGTAGCCGTGTATGCGAACGATTTTTACAAACAAAATACCACGCAGTGTATTATTACACTTTACCTGAAAGATCATGCAGATGGAACGCTGAAAGAATTTACCGCGCACAACAGGGACGATGTGGTTGATCAGCTTCCATTTATAAAGAAAAGATTTCTTACCTACGCCGAATTTGGAAAGGCAACTTTCGATAAACTCTTAACAAAAGATGAACTGAAAAATGCAAGTAAAAATATCGCCAATTTTTTATCCAGTTCCTTTGTAAGAAACAACGGTAATGGTTTGTTTAGTATAGAACCATTGCCGCCAATGGCGCAGCTGTCTGCTCTGAGCGCCATGGTAACGGGTGATTTTGATAAAGACGGAAACCTGGATGTCTGTATCAACACCAATGATTTTGGTACTGACCCTGGCAACGGCAGGTATGATGCGTTGAATGGTCTTGTACTGAAAGGCGACGGTAAAGGCAGATTTGAACCGCTTAGTATACAACAAAGCGGAATCTTTATTCCTGGCAACGGTAAAGGGCTGGCTGCATTGAAGAGCAGCAGCGGCGCTGACTTATTGATTGCTGGGCAAAACAGGGGTGAGTTAAAAGTTTTCAGGTTACAGTCTATGAAGTAATCATTGCCGGCATCAAATATTTTCCTGTTTTATTTTGTTGTCTTTGCACCAATCTTATTGCCTAGCTTTTCAAATTCTATGTCATTGGGCTCCCATAGTTCAATTTTATTACCTTCCAGGCCCATGATATGAACAAATTTTCCGTAATCGGCCGTTTCAACTTTGTCCACGATTGTTACACTGTCTTTCCTCAGCTGATCCATCAGTGCATCCAGGTTCTCAACCCTGTAATTAATCATAAAGTCTTTTGTTGAAGGCTCAAAGTATTTTGTTTTTTCATTAAAAGGGCTCCACTGGCTAAATCCTTTTTTTGTGGTATCTGCACCTTGCCGCCACTCAAACACTGCCCCGTATTGGTTGGTATTCAAACCAAGATGCGTTTGATACCATTCCCTTACTTTTTTGGGATCCTTGCATTTAAAAAAAATGCCGCCGATTCCGGTTACCTTTTTCAATGGTTGATCAACATTGGTTTTTGTAACCAACGATTTGAAAGCAAAGCCAAGACCGAATGTGGCGATAAAGCTGAGTGTGATCAATATTCTTTTTTTCATTGGTCGATAATTTATAGTTGTAATGGTTGTCAATTACATGTAGCCTTAACTTCCATAGCTTGTTGCCGGCATGGATTGCGGTGATAGAGTCGGCGGGCAACAAAGCCTGATTAATAAAACTACACTTAATTTATAACAAAAATTTCTTAGCGCATTCTGGCTGCCTGGCCGCTGAATTAAGGAGGTAATTAATCGCCAGTTTAGTCAAAACATTATTAATTGCTGGTCAACCTAACTAAAGCACCGTAAAGTTTTTTTTGCGGATCTTTCTTTTGTGGGTTCCATTTATTGCAAACCCGATACAGACTGCAGTAATGCTGGTCTCCTTTCAAGATCGAGTATTATTTGACTCTCGATTGTATCTGTCAGTTGGATATTGAAGGGTAAGTAAACTGCACAGCTAATTTCCTTTTCGTTTATGACATAGATGCCTTGCAATCGCGAATAACCTCTCCATTTCTCTCCCATAGGTTTTATCGTAATTGTTTTATTTTCAAAGTCATGACTATTCATAAATAAAACCCCGTTTCTCTCAATTTGCAGATTGCGATTGTTAGGAAAGGAATATGTCCCAATTCTGTCTGTTTGGTTGTCATCGAAATGAATTGCAAACCATTCTACTTTGTCGTTAACTTGAAAAAAATAGGTTGAGTAGTCTAGTTTATACAGTGTGATAGCAATTAATATCAAACTAAGTTCAACAAAAAAAATTTTCTTAGGTGAAAAATGGCCGCTATGTATAATAATCCTTTCAATTACTAATATCGAAACTATAGCACCTGAATAAATAAGAGCCATCAGTCCAACAATAGCAACGCCACCATTGGTTTCTATAAATAAATATTTAATCGCTGTTGGAATACTCATACAAAGTCCAACAAGTGCAGCGACTAAAAAAAGAGTTATTTTGAATTTCCGCATAGTTGTTTTAACCAGCATTTACTATTTGTATACTGCATGGCTTTTTGATAATGATAAATATTAAGAACTTAAGCTGCGCCATATTCGTCAATCCCTGAATTGCCATGACAGAATTACGGCTGCTGATTGTTTCATTGTCTGGCCCTTCCATTGGCAATATCAATACTAGCATCTTCTATGGTCTCTCATTAATTTTGGTCTTCTTGTTTTTCATTGCTGTCTGCCAACCTGCTGGAAAAATTGCCTGGTTATTTTTCGTCATCAATACCATTTTTTGATTGATACTTGCTTGCAAAGATGGAGGCAAGTCATAAAAAGCTTTATCAACCTGTGTCTCCCGTTCAAAATCAAGAATGCCATTTTGGTGTCTGATTCCAATTTTTTTGCCCTTGTAATAAGCAATGAATTTTATACGTCCGTCGTCGTAACCATTAGAAGCTGCTGTGCCGTAGATGATAACCGGGTCGGCTAAACCATCCCCGTCATAGTCTTTGAAGTCAATATACTTTGTCCAAAACCAAATGGAACTTTCATCATTTTCTTTCTTAATAATGTTGTCATTGAGTTCCCAATTTTTGCTGAATGAACCATTTTCAGCTTTCACGTTTATTGCCTTAATACTATGATGGAAAGTGTCTTTGCCGGTATTAATTTCATTCCGGCTTTCAGTAAGTATACAGTAAAACGGTCCGGTCTTGTCTGCGTATTTGTAAACGCGTAAGATTGGGAAATTGATCGCAAGTGTCTTACGAATTGTATCTGGAAATAATTCAGTTACTTGTTTGGCTGTAAGAATTTCCGTTCTAACGGTAATTTTTTGGGCAAAAACATTTGTTAAACAAATCAGAGCAATGAAAAAAGTGAAGATGCGTTGCACTTTGTTTTATTAATTTTATGGTGTCAAGCTGATCGCTCTGTAACGCCAAAGGACCGTTTGTTGGTGATATTTTTTATTGTCTCTTTACATGCCCACTGTTTCAAAAATATAACACATCCCATTTTCAGGATTTATAAAATATCTCGAACGTTGAAATTGATCACTTTGGTCTTTTGCATAAATCAAATACCTTTTATCAGGCTGAAACCATTCAGGTAATTCCGTCAATCGTTTCCAGTCATTTTTTATAGTATCAATTTCAAGTTTGTTCTGTTCAACAAATTCACTAAACCATTTTTTGTCTGATCTAAATTTAAGAAATAGTTCATATTCAAGAGAAAAATGTGGGGATTGATAATATTCTCCTTTAATCAATTCAATTTCTTTTGGTGGCTTGTTTCCGGACCAATATTGATATGCTTTTTCAGCATTTTTTGTTGCAATTGATGAGCAACTTACCAAAAGACTAAGCGAACCAAATGTTATTATTTGCTTTATAAATTTCAATCTTTGGGAGTATTTTTTAAAATTACAACTAACCTGTGTGTTGTGGTAAATGCGAAAGTAATCGGTTTTGTTATAAAAAAAAGAAAATCTGATTACAAGCTAACAATAACCAGAAGATAATGATAAAGAAAAAGATCTTTTTTAATTTTGCCTCTTATTTATATTGCTAATTTAACAGCTGTTCCAATGCCTTCCGGGCGCTTTTCTTTGCCGGGTCCAGCTCCAATGCTTTTTTATAGTTCTGAATGGCCAGTTCTTTATTTCCGGCTTTCCGATAAGCATCGCCCAGGCTATCGTACACATTTGCACTTCCGGGATGCAAAAGCACATTCAGCTGAAATATGCCGATCGCTTTTTCCAATTCATTTTTCTGATAAAATGCATACCCCCATTCATTCAGGTCATCTTCGGAATGCTGATAGTTTATTTCTTTTTTATGATTATCATTGGCTGCCTGTAATGCCTGCGCATAGCCCCGCTCCAATATTGCTGCCTTTTGCGAAGGCATCACTTCATTTGCGTACATGGTAACAATAGCATTGATTACCAGTTGGCTGTTTTGCAGAAAAATATAATGCCCTGTTTCATAGGCAATCAATGCGGTACGATTGGGTGCAGCAGTAGCAAAATCGTGGTGACAGGCCTTCCACCTGTCTGCATCGGCAGTTCCCTCAAACAATGTCTTCTCCGATACTATATCTGTTACCGGTATGGTGGCAGGAAGCGGATGTTGCCTCACCGTTTCAACCATGCCTTTGAAACGCTGCGATGCATTCATTTTTTCAAATTGCGCCGGGGTAAAAAAGCAGGGCAGGTTGGCGTCTATAAAAACGATGGCTTTTACTTTTGCAGGATTGCGCGCAGCATACAAAGCATTATAAAAACCACCCATCGAGTGAGATACCAGCATCATTTTTTTATCATAGCCCAGCGCAGCGAGGCCTTTCTCCAATGCCCTGGTATCATTTTCAATGCTCATGTCTGTGCTGTCTATCCCGCTTTTTCCAAGACCGGCACGGTCATATGTTATAACAGTGGCGCCTGTTACTGCTGCAACAGGTGTGATAATGTTTTTCCAAATACTACCGTCATTACCTCCGCCGGCTTCAAATAAAATAGGCAGACCCTTACCCCGAATAATAGTAAAATGAAGGTTGTATTTTCCCGTATTAATAAACGTGTCAATCTTTTGTGCACCTGTCATTATGGATATAAAATTGCAGGTGGCTATTATTAAATACTTCATGGTGTATTTTGTTTTCGTGCAGATAATTTGCAAACTACGAAAACTGTCGTAAAAAACAATTGATTTTACTATACCGGCAATATTAAAATGCGTGACAATTACGAACATGCCAGAACCGGTTTTTTTTACACGCTTTAAAGGCCACGATTCCATACTAATTTCAGTATACCTGTACACTTCGTATTCTTTTATTCTCACGGGTATCTGATCGGCCAATACAAACACCCACCCCCTGCCAAACCAGCATCATCAATAGAAACATATAATTAATGTATTTTTACTGCAAGACCGTGACTTTTGTGCAGGCTGGCATTCAATTTTTAAACAGCAACCATACTCCCCAACCCATTTTTACTTTTAACTATGATTAGTCAACCGCTGAATTACTTAAACACCTTCTCCCCTTTTTTTGAACCGGCACTGCTTGCCGAACTGGAATCAAAGTCGGTACTCATGGAAGTAAAAAGCGGCGATACCATGCTCAACATCGGGCAAACGATCCGGGCCGTTCCCCTGCTTGTAAGCGGCACCATTAAAGTAAGCCGCATTAACGACGAAGGCCAGGAGCTGTTGTTATATTACGTAAAGGAAGGCGAAAGTTGCGCTATGACCTTTAATTGCTGTATGCTTGCTCAAACCAGTGTTATCAAAGGTACAGCCGAAGAAGACAGTGTGCTGCTGTGCATCCCCGTAAATCTCATGGAAGAATGGATGATAAAATATCCTTCCTGGAAAAAATATGTGATGACAACCATCCTCGGGCGCTTCACGGAAATGATAAAATGTATTGATGAAGTTGCATTTAAAAAGATGGATGAAAGGCTGGTTAACTACCTGAAAGAAAAATCAAAGATCAGCGGTTCCACTGTACTCAACCTTACCCACCAGCAGATTGGCGATGAACTGGGCACCAACCGCGTGGTCATATCCAGGTTGCTGAAAAAACTGGAAAACGATAAAAAGCTGCTTATCTACAATAAACAAATCAAACTACTCAAAGATTTGTAACATTTGTTACAACAACTTGTAACCGTTGTTACAGAAATAGCCTGCTGTGTAGCGCATATTTGTGGTGTTAAATAATTATCAATCAAAAAATAAAAACACCATGAGCTTACGTTTAAACAGCACCGCGCCGGATTTTACCGCAGCAACCACAAAAGGCACTATCCAGTTCCACGATTGGATGGGAGAAGGCTGGGCAATGCTATTTTCTCACCCAAAAGATTTTACACCGGTATGCACAACAGAACTCGGTTATATGGCCAGAATATCCGCTGAATTTGCCAAACGCAATTGCAAAATCATTGGTTTAAGTGTTGACCCCGTAGAAACGCATTTATTGTGGGAAAAAGACATTGAAGAAACACAGGGTGCTGCAGTATCCTATCCCATGATTGGCGACACTACCCTGGCCATCGCTAAATTATATGATATGCTTCCTGCTGAGGAGCCCTGCACGTCAGAGGGAAGAACGGCCGCCACCAACCAGGCTGTACGTTCTGTTTTTGTTATCGGGCCCGATAAAAAGATAAAATTGCAGCTTACCTATCCCATGACAACGGGCCGGAATTTCAATGAAATACTGCGTGTGCTTGATTCTATGCAGCTGACCGCCGCACATAAAGTGGCCACGCCCGCCAACTGGCAGCAAGGTGAAGATGTAATCATTATTCCATCGGTAACGGATGCGGAAGCAAAAGAAAAATATCCCGGAGGCTGGCAAACAATCAAACCCTATCTCCGCATCGTTCCTCAACCTGATAAACTCAATTAATTATGAAAGCTCCTGTATCTTTACGCATATGGTTTGCCATGATGGCTGCCATACTTTGGGCAGGTATCTATTTTACCGGTTTCTCTGCAGTAAGCTGGTTATTGTATCTACCTGCCACAGGTCTCACTGTTGCCAGCCTCACCGGTATTTGTTTAAGCCAATTTGCTGTATCCAAACTGTTCGGTACCAAACAAAAAGAAAAATCATCCAACTGATTTTAAAAAAAAATAAACTATACCATGAAATTACGCGTAACAGTATTGGGTGCCGGCTTCGGAGGTTTGGAACTGAGCACCCTGCTTTCGGAAGCCATCGGCAATCAACTTGATCTGACATTGATAGATCAGAACGATACTTTTTTCTTTGGCTTTTCAAAACTGGATGTGATGTTTGGCCACAAATCATCCGAAGCGGTAAAGATTGCCTACAGCAGTATTAAAAAAACAGGTGTACAATTTCGGAAAGAAACCATCACTGCCATCGACCCAATAACCAAAACGGTTACTACAGACCAGGGCCGGTATGAAGCCGACGTACTGGTTGTGGCGCTGGGCGCTAATTATGATATCGGCGCTACACCCGGTCTTGCTGAATGGGGCAACGAATACTATAGCTTTTCCGGCGCAGAAAAATTACGCGGACTGCTCCCCCACTTTACAAAAGGCCATGCAGTAGTAGGTGTGTGCAACGCGCCGTTTAAATGTCCGCCCGCACCCAGCGAAGGCGCACTGATGCTGCACGATTACCTGGTTGACCGGGGCGTGCGCGATGCCTGTACTATTAGCCTGGTCATACCATTTGGCTTGCCTATTCCCCCATCGCCGGATTCTTCAAAAGCGCTGCTGAAAGCATTTGAAGAAAGAAATATCCGGTTTATACCACAGCGCAAAGTGAGTGCGATAGATGGAAACAAAAAACAGGTTGTATTGGATGATGGAACCGAATTGCCCTGCGATTTGTTCCTGGGTATTCCAAAACATGTTGCCCCGGAGGTAGTATTGCAAAGCGGGCTTGCAGAAAACGGATGGATACCTGTTGACAGGGAAAACCTGCGCACTAAATTTTCCAACGTATATGCCATTGGCGATGTAACCAGTGTGGGAACACCCAAGGCAGGTGTATTTGCCGAAGGTGCCGCAAAAATTGCCGCTGCTGCTATCATTGCTGCCTTTAATGGCAATGAAAACAATGGTTCGTATAAGGGTGCGGGCTCCTGCTATATTGAGTTTGGTAAAGGCAATGTAGCACGTGTAGATGTTGATTTCTTTTCGGGGCCCAAACCGGTTGGCGTTCACCATGAGGCGTCGGCGGAATTGGTTATTGACAAGGAATATTTTGGATCGAGCCGCAAAACCCGGTGGTTTGGTCAATAACAATCACTTACTTTACCTGATAATAATTCAACTCCAAAATACCTATAACCATGGCAAATTTTTTAATTGAGATCCCCCATTCAGAAAATACATTTGAATGTACGCAAGTAATCAAACTGTTTGTAGAGTCTGGTTCACATTTGCTGGCCAATGCCCATTGGGGATGTAAATCCGGTGTTCATAAATCGTGGTTTATCAGCGAATTTGAAAACAAAGAAGCGGCACTGAATATTGTTCCACCGTATTTGAGGCATTCAGCAAACATCATTGAATTAACCACTTTTACAAAAGCAGATATTGTACAGTTTGCGGCTGCTAACAAAAATGTTCCGGGCCATTAAAAGGTTGCCGGATTTTATTTTACCGGTATATGTTTATCCAGGCATTTTAACGCTGCCCGTACCGTAGTAAGAAACAGTTGTGGTTCAGGTTGCCGTTAGTTGTATACTAAATTCCGTTCCTTCGTCCTCCCTTGTTAAAACTTTCAATTCGCCGCCATGCGCTTTTACAATATCGTAGTCAGAGATAATTAAAAGATTTGTCTTTTGCCCGCAGGCCATGATAAGCCAATCTTAAATATTCATAGGCCAATGCATTAATATCGGTCGGTTCTTTTTTACGCTGCTGCTCCGGCTGTGTTGCAATATGCCCTTTAAAATGTCATCCGGGAGTGGTTTTCTTGTTTAATAATTTAAGTGAAATGATACCAGCCATTGTTTCCTGCTTTACATTTTCAAAGTTCATTGATTATTTTTTCAAATCCATTGAAACTTGTATTTTGAGCACCGAATGAAGAAGACCCTCTGCCCGGTGTTATTATTACTATTTTGCTTAACTGGATACTCCCAAAAAGAATGGAGCAACTGGTATTATGGTGGCGATAACGTGCTTACTTTCAAAAACGGGTTTCCGCAAATTGCGCATGGTTTTGTTCAACCGAAACCAACACAATATGATCCCTACAACTATTACTATTGGGGTGGTTTTACTGAGTCGGTTTCCTATTCAGACCCGGCAACCGGCACCATGCGTTTTTTGGTGTCATCCGGCACCGCCTTCGGCCCTGATTACACAGCATTTCCCAAAAGCAGAACGCAAAGGCTACGCTCTTGCATAGAAGACAACAAAGCATATCATATTGTTCCATTTTTTAATAATCCCGATAAGTTTTATTTGATTCAATTCCAGGATAACATTAGCGACCTGCTGGCGCAGCAATCGGGTTTGCAGGTAAAATGTCCTAATTCTTTTGGATTGGCCTATTCAATTATTGACATGCAACTGAATGGAGGCCTGGGAGATTTCACCACCATGAACCAGCAAATTACTACTAACCTTACCGGGCAAATGACAACAGTGAAACATGCCAACGGCCACGATGTATGGGTCATTGTTCACCCCGCCGGTGGAAATACTTTTAGTGCACGGCTGGTATCGGATATTGGCATTGCTGCGCCGGTTAATTCAAATATCGGGCCTGTAGTAACAGGCTCTTACGCCAACCATGAAGGAGAACTAACAGCATCAAGGGATGGCAAAATGCTGGCAGGCTATTCAGAAGCTTCAAAAACAGTACAGTTGTTCGATTTCGATAACGCCACCGGTGCCATCACCAACTACCGTGCGCTTCCTTACAAAGAGTATGTCTGGAGTATGCAATTTTCTCCCGATGATTCTAAATTATATTATTGCGCAAGCGGTTCTTTGTATCAATACGATCTCAACCAGCCCGATATTGGAAATTCGCTGACAAAAATTTTAGGCAATGGCGGTAACATGGTAAGCATGCAATTGTATACTGATGGCAAAATTTATATAAGCCGGTTATCCTTTGCGGTTGGCAACGACTCAAAAGATTATGTAGGGGTAATACAATGTCCAAACCTGCCACAGTATGCCTGTAACTTTGATCCGAGGGCTTTGGAAGCAACACATATAAATATTGCTCCGCTCATTAACGACCTGGTAAAAGACCCCAAAGCAGCCCCGGTAACCAAATTTAGCCTGGGTAATGATACAACAATCTGTTCCGGGTCTTACACACTTAATGCACCACCCGGATGGCAAAGTTATAAATGGAACACCGGCGATATAACCCAAAGTATTACTGTTACCAAACCAGGGCTTTACCATGTTTTAACCGGCAATACCGGTTTTAATTGTCCTTCTGGCTATGGCTACATTAATATTTTTGATAAAGGTAAAGATCTTGAGCTGGGGCCAGATACCAGCCTTTGTGCCGGTACAACTTACCAGCTTCATGTAGATAATAATTTTTCCAATATACTATGGGAAAATGGAAGTAATTCAAGAGACTCTTTGATTACAACCCCAAGTATCTATAAAGTTATGGCTACCGGAAAAGATGGCTGCCCTTCGCTTGATAGTATCATGATTACAATAAAAAATGATGTACATGCCAGTTTTGGAAATGATACGGCGCTCTGCAACGGAAGCGTATTGCCCCTCCAATTATTGCCTGCAAAAAACACCAATCTTGTTGCCAACTATAGCTGGCAGGATGGTACTGTACAGGATCGCTACACGGTAAACAAAGCCGGTAAGTATTGGGGCACGGTACATTTTGCCGGCTGCACGGCATCAGACACTATCAATGTTGCCTATATGAATGTACTCAATGCAGCATTGGGCAGCGATACAAGCATATGTACCGGAGATTCGCTGGTGCTGAAAACCGCTGTATCCAATGCATCCTATATATGGAACACCGGAGCTTCTACCCAACAAATTACCGTTAAAACTCCCGGAGCCTATTTTATTCAGGTAAACAATGGTCTTTGTAATTTTTTTGATACCATAAATATTTCGTCTGCGCCACGTCCTTTATTTTCATTGGGACATGATACAACCATATGTTCAAACGAATCTCTTACACTAGCGCCCGCTTTGCAAAATGGAAAATGGCTTTGGCAGGATGGCTCTGCCAATCAACAATACAAAGTACAGTTACCCGGCACGTATTGGTTACAGTTTATCCAAAACGGATGTGGCGCGCGTGACACGGTACAAATTGCGGTTGCTGCAGCACCATCATTCACGCTGGGAAAAGATACAAGCCTTTGCGAAGGCAAAATATTATTGCTGAACGCCTTTTTACCCGATATCATACAATACCAGTGGCAAGACGGCAGCACAAATGCTAATTACCAGGTTAAAAAAGCCGGCAATTACCAGGTTACAATACTTGATAAAAATAATTGTGCCGGCAAAGATGCTATCAACATAGTGTATACGCCGTTGCCATCGGTACAAATAGCCGGCGATACGGTAATCTGCGGCGGCAAGCCAGTAATGCTAACTGTTAAAGCAAACTATGCCACCGGCTTACTTTGGCAAAACGGCAGTACCTCACAGCAACTGCTTGCTGACAATTCTGGTCAGTATTCTATTACAGCCACCAATACCTGCGGTACAGCCACTGCGCAAAAAAATATCAGCAAGGGTGTTTGTAATCTCATTCTTCCCAGTGCATTTACGCCAAATAATGACAGAGAAAATGATGTCTTCAGGGTTAAATATCCATTTGAAACCAGGCAATTTCAGTTTACGGTTTATAACCGCTGGGGTGAGAAAATTTTTGAGTCAACGGACATCAGAAAAGGATGGGATGGCCATTTCAAAGGCCAGCTGCAACCGTCAGGAAATTATATTTGGTTCATAACGCTCACCGATGCAGACAATCATTTTCAACAGGTGCATGGCAGTGTAATGCTAATCAGGTAGCTGCACGCAAATTTAAAAACAGTTGTTTATTGTCTTAAGCAAACTGGCAACTAACAAAAAGGTAAGAGCTCAGTTACAGGTAGTATGTCTTTTGCGCGGCATCCTTTCTGAACCGGGATTGATGGTATGATTGGGAATAACAGGTTTCATCGCTGTACGAAGTGGCCGGACTTCGTACCTGCTATGTTCTGCCGGGTCTGCTACCCGCTACGCCACCTTCATTAAACCACTGGCAGCGCCATCGTAAACTCACTTCCCTCACCTTCCCTGGTTGTCACTTTCAATTCGCCACCATGCGCTTTTACAATATCGTAGGCCAGTGATAAACCAAGCCCTGTTCCCTTGCCGGTTGGTTTAGTGGTAAAAAAAGGTTGAAATATTTTATCAACGATTAAAGGAGATATGCCACTCCCATTGTCGGCTACCTTTATGGTAACGGTCCGGCCTCCGGAAGGGGATTCGATTGAACTTGTGGACACGGTAACCGTTGGTTCGTAATTTTCGGCCGATTTCTTTTTCTCGTTCACCGCATAAAACGCATTGGTAATTAAATTCAGTACAACGCGGCCCATATCCTGCGGAACAATGGGTATCATCCCAATATTTTCATCATAATCAGTTTTAAGCACCGCATTAAAAGATTTGTCTTTTGCCCGCAGGCCATGATAAGCCAATCTTAAATATTCGTCGGCCAATGCATTAATATCGGTCGGTTCTTTTTTACCACTGCTGCTCCGGCTGTGTTGCAACATGCCTTTTACAATGGCATCGGCACGTTTGCCATGGTGGTTTATTTTTTGCAGGTTGGCAGCAATATCCTCCAGCAATTCATTCTCCAGTTGCTCATTGCGATCATTTTTTTCTTTTGACTTTTCAGTTTTTAATTCTTCCAGCAGCTCATTGCTTACCTCACTGAAATTGTTTACAAAATTCAATGGATTCTGTATTTCATGTGCAATACCGGCAGTGAGTTCGCCCAGGCTGGCCATTTTTTCTGATTGTATTAATTGTGATTGCGTGGACTTTACATTTTCCAACGATTGGTTCAACGCTGCTGTCCGCTCTTTTACTTCCCTTTCCAATGTTTCGTTTTGTGATAATAGTATTTGTTGCTTTTCATTCGACAGTTGTTCAACCTCTGTCAGTTTTTCGCGGAGCGATTGGCTGGTTCTTCCAAATGCGTAGCCCAGGTAAATGGCCAGGCCGGTCGGTGCTATTAAAAGAGCAAATGGAAGATACGCATCGATACCCGGAATGCGCAACACACCCAGGTCTGCCAATAAACTTGCCGTAAAGTATAAGATATCTATGGCTGAAAAACAAAAGATGATCCAGGCGGCTGATGCATTGTTTCGTAAGGACCGGATGCTTATTCTCAGTATTTCCACCAGTATCAATATTGCTATCATATCTCCCAAACTTCTGATAATAAAAAAATCAACCAGCAAACCAATCATCCCCGCTACTACCAATGACCAATAGATCCACCCCGTTTTTTTATTGAATATATTATAGATACAATAAAGTAATGAAAGCAAGTAAAGTTTTGAGAGTGCCTCCATGGCCGGGGTCCAAATACCTGACCCATGGTTGTTTAAATAAAAAGCGTAAAACACCAACGTCAGCACAAAAAACAAATTGGATATGGAAAAATACAGGTTGATTTTCCGCGCCGGAAAGAATATATAGAATGAAAAGTACAAAATGCATAAGATTGCACCCGCACCTATGCCTGTATTAATCCTGTTGTTATAAACCTTGTAATACTGTACAAAATAATCGTCTGCTGCATTATCAAGTGTGCTAACCCATGGTTCAAACAATGTGTTTGAAGCATTGCCGTATATTGGAAACGGACTGGCTAAATTCTCATAACGCACAGCCAGGGTTTGCATTGTATTATAGATTACCGGAAATGAAAGCGAAATGCTGTTGGGACTATAATAACGGGCGGAGTCCGGGTTGGTGCTAACAACGCCCAGCCGGTGTATTAATTTCCCTTCCAGGTATACTTCTGAGGCACCGGTCTGGTAGATCCGCATCACCAGTTCTTTGTTCCATAAAGTACTGTCTGTTTCAATGCGCATCCTAAACCACACAATACCGCGTTTGGGAAGAATGCCCGGCTTTTTTTTAAAATCATTGTAAACATTGATGGTCTGCCAGGATGCATCATCAAAGCCGGGTCTTGACCAGTCCTGGTTATCACCGGTTTTGAACCGCCAGCCAGAATCCAGGCTTATCCACCCATCTACAAACCCATTACTCCTTGCCTTCTTTGTACTGAGTAGCACAACACCGTTGCTTTGGGCAATAGCTGTAATATTAAAAAACATCAGTACAATTAAAAGATATTTCATGTTCAAATGCCTTTTGCTGTTGATGGAAGGGTGAAAATTATCTTTATTCGCAGGTTGCGTGATGACAGGTAGTGGTTTGCTGAAGGTATACCAGCTATTCAATTTTCTTCACTTAGCTGATTGGCAAATTTTTCATCCCGGCCTCTTAACATCTGTTGTACAAAACCCAATGACATTTTATCTTTTGTCGCTGTTCTGGCCTTTCACAGCAACGTTTCTAATTTGGGTTCGCGGTTCTTCTCTTCCAGCCCAAACATTAACGGCAATGAATAAACGAAAATATAGTGACCGGACCGGCTTGTTGCGGCTTAACGGGCAGTGGAAATAAAAGAAACGATGGTATACCTGAAAAGAATTCATCCCGGATTTGGATGGGCCGGCGATTTGCCGGCCAACTTAAAGATAAGTATTAATAATATCCTTAAAATGAATTTGCTTCCATCGTGAAACATCATGAAACAACAATTAAGTGCAATGCAGACTGGCTAATGTTTCCTGTATTGCAGCAACCGCAGTTCAAATGCCGCCAATTCTGATGATACAATACTTTTATCGCTTTTCTGCTATTTCAATTGCTTTTTCTGCTGCTGCTGTTGCTTTTGATTGATCATTTGCTTTCCAATACCATTCCGCCATTTTTTGATACCGGGGTTTTGATTGTGTTGGCATTCTGCCGTTGGTTAAACAGGCTGCATTTATTTGCTGCAATAACGCCGAATTAAAATAAATCCTGTCTTCTCAATTACGGTTTGATCTTATACTGGGGAAGAAAACCGCTGCGTCCTCCCAAAATTATAACACGAAAGAAATACCCAATTCCATCATCCCAGAAGAGATTTTCTTAATTTTAACCCTCAAATTGATGAAACTTATACATTATGCAGAATCATACAGACCACAGTCAACTATCAGAAATGAACAGCCCCAGCGTGGCAACCAAATGCCCGTTTTTAAATGGCGCACTAAAACAAAGCGCCGGTAGCGGTACACGTAACCGCGATTGGTGGCCCAACCAGCTGAGATTAAACATTCTCCGCCAAAATTCATCGCTTTCCAATCCCATGGATAAAGCATTCAACTATGCGGAAGAATTTAAAAGCCTGGATCTAAAGGCCGTGAAAAACGACATATTTGAACTGATGACCACCTCGCAGGATTGGTGGCCGGCCGATTTTGGCCATTACGGTCCCTTTTTCATTCGCATGGCATGGCACAGTGCCGGAACCTATCGCGTATCTGACGGCCGCGGCGGCGCCGGCTTCGGCACCCAGCGTTTTGCGCCGCTCAACAGCTGGCCGGATAATGCCAACCTGGATAAAGCGCGTTTATTACTTTGGCCCATCAAAAAGAAATACGGCAGAAAACTTTCCTGGGCGGATCTTATGATCCTCACCGGCAATTGCGCACTTGAATCGATGGGCTTGCCCACGTTCGGTTTTGGTGGAGGCCGCGAAGATGTTTGGGAACCGGCGGAAGATGTTTACTGGGGTTCTGAAAAAGAATGGCTGGGCGACAAACGCTATACCAGCGACCGTGAATTGGAAAACCCGCTGGCCGCCGTTCAGATGGGCCTGATTTACGTGAACCCCGAAGGACCTAACGGTAACCCCGATCCGCTGGCATCGGCCCGCGATATCCGCGAAACCTTTGGTCGCATGGCCATGAACGATTACGAAACTGTTGCGCTCATTGCCGGCGGACATACCTTTGGTAAAACGCATGGTGCAGCAGACCCCGGACCGCATGTTGGCAAAGAACCGGCAGCGGCAGGCATAGAAGAACAAAGCCTGGGCTGGAAAAATTCTCATGGCACCGGCAATGCAGGCGACACCATTACCAGCGGCATCGAAGGCGCATGGACGCAAACGCCCATCCGGTGGAGCAACAGTTATTTTGACAATCTATTTGGTTTCGACTGGATGCTCACAAAAGGTCCAGGCGGCGCCAACCAATGGAAACCTAAAGACAATGCAGGTGCTGGTGCTATACCCGATGCACATGACCCCGCAAAACGCCATGCGCCGTTTATGCTTACAACGGACATTGCATTAAAAGTAGATGCCGCTTATAACAAAGTGGCTAAACATTTTCATGAAAACCCGGAAGAATTTGCAGATGCGTTTGCACGTGCCTGGTTTAAATTAACACATAGAGATATGGGTCCGCGCGCCCGTTACCTGGGCCCCGAAGTACCTGCAGAAGACCTGATCTGGCAGGACCCGCTTCCTGCCCGTACAAACCCATTGATAGATGACAATGATATTGCCGCACTAAAAAATAAAATACTCGGTGCTGGCATTACCATTGCACAACTGGTATCAACTGCCTGGGCATCTGCATCCACTTTCCGTGGTTCAGATAAACGTGGCGGCGCCAATGGTGCACGCCTTCGCCTTGCCCCGCAAAAAGACTGGGAAGCAAACAATCCTGCGCAGCTGGCAAAAGTACTGTCAGCGCTGGAAGGCATTCAAAAAGAATTCAACAGTGCGCAATCAGGTGGTAAAAGCGTTTCATTGGCAGACCTTATCGTTTTGGGTGGATGCGCTGGCATAGAAAAAGCAGCAAAAAATGCTGGATATGATATTAATGTACCGTTTAAAGCCGGTCGTGTAGATGCTTCGCAGGAACAAACCGATGTTGAATCATTTGAAGTGCTTGAACCCGGTGCAGATGGCTTCCGCAACTACCTCCATGCGCGGCACATCAGCGCGGCAGAGGGAATGCTGGTAGACAGGGCTCAGCTGTTAACGCTTACCGCCCCCGAGATGACAGTCCTGATTGGTGGCATGCGCGTACTGAATACCAATTTCGACCAGTCGAAACACGGGGTATTCACCAACCGCCCCGAAACGCTCACCAACGACTTCTTTGTAAACCTGCTGGATATGGGTATTACATGGAAAGCCACATCGGATGCACAAAAAGTATTTACCGGATCCGACCGATTGTCTGGTGAAATAAAATGGACCGGCACACGCGTTGATCTTATTGTTGGTTCCAACTCAGAACTGCGGGCTATTGCCGAAGTGTATGCCTGTGAAGATGCAAAAGAAAAATTTGTACATGATTTTGTAGCCGCATGGGCCAAAGTAATGAACCTCGACCGGTTTGACCTGGCTTAATGATGTCAGCAATTATCATTCAACAATAATTATTGAAAGAGGTGGCCTGGTAACGGGCCGCCTCTTTTTTTTATTTTAAATGCCTGCTGCAGACATGCGTTGTAATTTTACGAATACCGGCACAACACGTTTCTACGGAACTAAACAATGAATGGGATGTTTTTCTACCCACAATTCACCCCGATGGGGTGCTTTTGCCAGGCTAGTGGCGTTCAGGCAGCGCACAACGTATTAAATCTATAATACAACATGACAACAAATAATGCCATCGTTCCAAACAACCGCGTGTTCCAGCGGAACACTTTGCAGGTAGAACCAACATTTTATTTTTTGTTGCATGCCGTAGGCATGCGTTGTGCTTTTACGAAGGATTTACCCACTACATCCCCGAAGGGGTGCTCTTGCGAAGCAACTTACACATCTGCCAGCCGGAACGGCAATTTGCGTATACGCTTGCCAGTGAGATCAAAGATTGCATTGCACAATGCCGGAGCAAAGGCAGGCAAACCGGGCTCACCCACACCTCCCGGTTTTTCATCATTCTCCATGATATGCACTTCTATGGCCGGAATCTCATAAATACGTGGCATGGGGTAATTGTGAAAATTGGTTTCCACAGCTCTGCCTTCCTTAAAATGTGTGGCGTGGCAAAGCGTTGCCCCCAGCGCCATTACAATGCTGCCTTCTAACTGCGCACGTATAATAGCAGGGTTTACATACCAGCCGCAATCTATCACGGCAAATACCTTATCAATTACCAGTTTTTTATTTTTGTTGAACGAAACTTTTACTACCTGGCCCACCATGCTGCCAAAGCATTCGGTAATGGCCAGTCCCCATCCTTTGCTGGCCGGTTTCCTTTTCCAGTTACTAACAGCTTCCAGTTTGTTTACCAGCGCCTGGTAGCGGTCAGAACCAAGATGCGCTTTTCTGAATGCAAGCGGATCCTGGCCGGCCAGGTGCGACAGTTCATCTATAAAACTTTCTCCGGCAAAAGAATCAATATTGGCGCCGGGTGCCCGCCACCACATGGTGGGTATTGGCGATTTGGTATTCATGGCGGCAAAACTGAAATGCGGTATGCTTTCAGCGTAATCACTGGCAAATCCGCCCAGCCCGCCTGTATTTTCGGATACTGATTGCGGCGCAGGATCCTTGTCTTCTCCCGGACCAATAAATTGTGCCGCTGAAATAACCTGGAAGGCTGCTATTTTCTTTTGCGCATTCACTCCACCCCTGCAGCGGTATAAAGCACCAGTGCGGAAAGGCCCGCCCGTCATATCGTCTTCCCTTGTCCACATAACTTGTACCGGCGCATTGATTTTTTTCGAAATCAGCGCCGCTTCCATGGGATAATCCAAAAATGCTTTTCTGCCGAAACCGCCGCCGAGGAAAGTCATATTCACTGTCACTTTATCAATAGGAATGTTCAGTCTTTCGCTCAGGTCAGCCTGTATCCAGAGGGCTTCCTGTATGGGTCCCCACATTTCAACGCTGTTTTCTTTTACATCGGCAATGCAGTTCAGCGGTTCCATGCAACTGTGCGATTGATATGGCATTTCATACACTGCTTCTATTGTGGAAGAAGCATTTTTCAATGCTGCTTCAAAAACGGCCGATGGCGCCGGCTTTTGCAAATCCTGCTGCATGCGCGTAAAAATCTGTTCAGAATCCAGGTGTTCAAAACCCTCATCATTCCATTCCACTTTTAGCAGCTTGCGCGCTTTCATTGCAGCCCATAAGGTATCTGCAACTACCGCCACGCCTTCATACAACAAACCAAATACAACTCTTTGTACGGTAAAAACATGCCGCACGCCGCTGACATTATTTGTAGCTGAAGCATCAAAACTTTTCACCTTGCCCCTGAAACGCGGACTGCGCTCCACAACCGCATACAACATGCCCGGCAATTTTTTATCGAGACCAAATACTGCGCTGCCATTTATTTTAGAAGCCGAATCCTTGCGCAACAGGGGTTTACCAATAAGGGTATATGCTTTCCGTTCCTTTAAGACAACCTGCTGCGGTGGTTGTAACTGTGCGGCTTCTTTTACCAATTCGCCATAGGAAAATTTTTTGCCAGAATCCTTATGTATTACCTGGCCGTTTGCCGCATAACACCCGCCTGCAACAACGCCCCAACGTTTTGCTGCAGCCTCAATCAGCATTTCGCGGGCTGTTGCGCCAACACGCAACAGTTGCTGATACCAGCCACGGATGGAAAAACTTCCTTCCTGCGGCTGCGGGCCATACCTGGAATTGGCAGCGGCATACCGGATAGATACATCGTCCAGGTTCACTTCCAGCTCTTCGGCTATGATTTGTGGAATGGCCTGCCAGGTTCCCTGTCCCATTTCTGACCGGTGATTGAAGATGGTTACTTTGCCTGTATTGCTGACAGATATCCAGGCCATCAGCTGGGTAGCCTCATCCTCTGCACCGGTTACCCGGATTATTTCGCCGGCCGGCTTACCTGGCAGCGGCCAGTAACTGCCTACCGTTAATGCAAGGCCCGACAAACCTGCCTGCCGCAAAAAATTTCTCCTGGAAAAATTCTGTTGCTGTGTCATAGTGATAAATCAATACAGGTAAAATATACGAACAAAATGAACATTGCCGTGACAGCAAATTGTTAATTATATAAACGGTAAAAAATAAACAGGGTATAGTAATTAGTATGCACGGTTTGCAAAAACAATTGCAAAAACTTTCTTACTTTCCGGAACAGCTTTGAGTGTTTAAAAAATACAAGTCTATGCATGCATATTTTTTGCAGCTTTTTGGTTACGACAAATGGGCCACCATCCGTTTAATGGAGATATTTGATGAAAAGCCTGCCATCAACCCGCGCATCAATGAACTGTTATCGCATATGCAATCTACACAGCGTATCTGGCTTTGCCGCTGCCAGGGTGAGCCGGATTCTGTGCTCCGGTTCCAGGACAGAACCCCCGAAATGATCTGGAAAGAAATGCGTGATTGTCACAATGACTGGGTATCATATATACTCTCATTGCAGCCGGCAGATTTTGACAGGGCCATTGATTATACCAGCGCGCTGGGAGAGCCATTCACTACCAAATTAAAAGATATCATAACACAGGTTACCAATCATGGAACGCATCACCGCGGAACCATTGTTGCGCTAATGAAAGCAGAGGGTTTTGCACCGCCTAATCTTGATTATATCAGTTATGTGCGTCAATTGCCAAAGAGTTGAAAAAAGGCAGCCTGATTTGTAAAATATACTATTATCGATATGTTGGTAGTCATGTGATTTCCTAAACACCCATTTCCATTTCCACCACTGTTCCGCTGCCGGGCGCTGATTGTATATTTAGTTTTGCGCCCAGTTCTTTTGCACGGTGCTTCATATTGCCAAGGCCATTGCCTTTTTTGGCCGATGCACTTGTAAACCCGCGGCCGGTGTCTTTTATATGCAATAACAGCTGACGGCCGGTAAGCCGGGCACTTACATCAATAGAAGAAGTCCCGGAATATTTGACTGCATTGTTGATGGCTTCCTTAAAAATAAGGTAAACGTTTTTACGCTGGTGAATCGAGAATTTTGCTTTCTCCAAATCATCCAGCTGCACGGATACCTGTATATTTTTGCTGCCACAGATTTCATACACAAAGCGTTCCATGCGTTCCTTTAAGCTGCCGGCTTCCGTGTCGGCCGGTTTTATCATCCATACTATATCACCCATTTTATCCATGGTTTCTTTTGCATTGGTATTCATGGTGGCCAGTATGGCGGCCCGTTTGCCTTCATCTGCCTGCTGGGATGCCATAGCACTCAGCATATGGATGCTACTGAGCGAACTGCCTACTTCATCGTGCAGGTCTGCACCAATCTGCTGGCGCAACTGCAGTTCCTTCATCTGATGCCGCAGCTTGTTGCGGTTTATCAGCAACCAGATTCCAATGAGCGAAAGAATGCCAATGATTGCGGCGCCAATCATCAGGTACTTTTGTTGCCGTAATGCCTGTTGCTGCAGAATTTTATCTTTATTGAGCAGCAGTATCTCCTTGTCTTTTTCATTAACCCTGAACCTGGTTTGCATGGATGCCATTTCATGGTCGTACTTTTCTTTTGCCAATGAATCGTTGAGGCGCTTGCTTATCTGCAGGTAATTAAACGCTGTTTTGTAATCGCCCATTTTATAATAACCCTCAGCCAGTGCATCCGAAGAAGTCTGTTGCGCATCTCTGGCGTCTATTCCGCTGGCAATGGAAAAACTTTCGGATGCGGCTTTGATTGCAGCCCTGGTGCTGTCTATTTTTAAATAAATAACACTCAGTATTTTCTGGGCTTTGGTGAGCTGTAAATCATTGTGCTGCTCACGGGCATAGGCAACTGCTTTCAGGGCATTGGCTTCGGCTTTTTTCTTGTCGCCTTTCTTCAGCCATGCATTGCTGATATTGCTGTAGAATTCGGAGTAGTTTGCTTCATGTTTATTGGTGGTGTTCATAGCCAGGGCCTTCTCATAGGTTTGAATGCTTTTGTCGTAATCCTTTTTTATTTCGTAAATACTGCCCAGTTTATTCAGGATAACCGCCATGGTGAGCGAGTCGGCCATTTTATCAAAAATCCCATATGCTTTTTCATAATAGACTTTACTCTGGTCATATTCATTCTGTAGAAAATAAACATTAGCAATGGTTTTATAAGCTGATGCCCTTGCGCCCTGTCTGCCGGAACGTTCTGCATATACCAGCAGGGTATCACAATCGAGCAGCGATTCTTTTAACCTGCCCAATTGCATTTTATAATCGGCCCTGGTTTGATAACAGATGGATAACCGGTCTGGCCTGCCTACTTTTATATACCAGGCAATGGCGGAATCTATGTACAACAATGCCGGTTTGAGGTTACCCGTTAGTCCGTTCAGGTAGGCCACGCTGAGCAGGCAGCTGGCAACGCCGCTGGTATAATTAACCTGTTTACCCAGTGCAATCCCTTTTTTGGCATAGGCAATGGCCGATGGCGGGTCGGTACCTGCCAGTACTGAGGCTATCACATGATAGGCGCGAACTTTACCGGAATCATCGGGTGCTGTATGAATGATGTTGAGCAGCGAATCCATGTCTACTTTTTGCCCGCCGGCATTTAATGCCATAAGTAATACTATAGAGGCAATGACTATGCGCTTTTGCATATTGTTTTAAATAGAGGGTTTTTTGGAGTAATGGTATTCTTTTCTACAAGTTACAAAAAATGAATATGTAAAAAATCCTGCATGGGAGGAGGTGATTGAAGGGGCGGTGATGTTGTATTACTTGCATGGATTTTAAAAAATGAGCGGGTTTAATGTAAATAAAAAATATGTATTGGTGAAGAAATTTTACTAAAATATTTAGCGTAGGTTTGTCATAATTTGACAAGTCAATCAAAGCCATGTGGGTAACCAATTTGGAACAACAATAAAAAAAATCAGGGAAGCAAAGCATTTATTGCAGCGCCAGGTGGCCGCCCAACTGGAGATAGATACACCCATGCTCAGTAAGATTGAAAGAGGCGAACGTAAAGCAAAAAAAGAACAGGTAGCGCTTTTTGCAAAAGTGCTGAAAGCAGGTATAGAAGAATTGCATACCCTCTGGCTGGCAGATCAGATAACGGATGTGCTGGAAGATGAATTGCTGGCATTGAAAGCAATGGAGGTAGCGGAAGAAGAGGTAAAATATATTCTGTCTAAAAAGAAAAAAGACATTAGCCAGTAGGCAGAAAAATTGCAATACCGGGTAACCATGTTTGTAATTGTAATAACCCGCTGGTTGCAATGCCTGATAAACCATCGTTACTGTTCATTTACAGGCATGTTAAAGGGTAATGAGTTTCATGGCCTGTATGGGCATATGATAGTACCCTTTGTAAATGCAAACGCAAACCTGCTGTATATGCGGGAAGCAAGCGGTATGAAATCATTGCCGGACCCCGCTTCCATAAATGCAACCGCAGGTATATAATCATTCAATTGTTGACCAGGCTTTCACTCCTGGCCAGCGTAATGGCAACCGCAATGAGATGGGCAGACATTAATAGTTGTGCCGGTTCTGCCGTTGTATTCGTTCATTATATCAACCACTTCATCAATTGTTTTCTGATTACCATAACCGTTGAAAAAATATAGCTATGCAATATCCCTCCTTATCTAAAAATCATCCCTGCCTGAACCGTATTGCATTAAGCAACGGCAGGAACGATGCAATTGATCCGTACTATATTATTACTCATTTTTTTGATGCAGGCAGTATCACAGAAATGAAAAAACGATTTACTGCCGGCTGTACCGCCGCGCTTTCTCAACAATACAGCTGGCAGCAGGGTTGCCCGGGTAACCTCCTTTATTTTTACGAACAACTGGAATTGCTGGTAGAAGCCTGTTATCTTGTTTGCATCGATATAAAACACAACCGGAAATATTTAAAAAAAATACAACACCGGTTTAAAAAAAGATCATTGCGCGAAATACAGTTACCAACCTTGCTTTCGGCAGCAGAATTCAGCAACCCGTTTTTAGTAATGCAGTCTTTTTTTGAATTGCATTCCATCAAAAAATGGAAACAATGGCTTTATGCCTGGATGGAAGCCGGTTTATCTGACTATGATGTATTGCAAAGTATCGGTACCCAGTCAATCCTGCCCTATCACCTGCAGGTACAAAAATTAATGGATGCCTGCTGGTGTATCAGTACTGTTCTTGAAAAGAAAAAAACTTAGCAACTACTATTACAGGTGGTTGGTAGTTTAATACCGGTAAGATAGTCAGGCGCTTGTATAATTTACTATAAATGTCGGTTGGTCCGTCAGACCGGGAGGTCAGACGGGGGATCCAAAACACAACAAAATGATTTCATCTCATGTGGTACGGCTTCAAGTCTCCAAAGCGAAAAACCTGAATTCTTTATACCGGTATATACCTCCGCTTCGGGTTGTTGGTGATACACCAACAACGGCGGGGTGTGGATCCGGTATTTCGCCTATGCTTCGGGTGGTTGGTGATAACAATAATATCGGATGCTCATGGTCTGTCGTCCACGTTGGACCGATAAGCCGGGCCACTACAATTTGTTGGTACGGCAGACCGGAATGCACCTAAAACTCAACACACAACACACAACACAATGATTTCACACTGCATTCAAATGGCCTCAAACAATACATCCATCGTCACCGAATTTTGTACAAGCCGTACCGCATATTCATTCTCTTTTATACCAAAGCTGGTAACCATTGTAATAAACAAAGATTTATTGGTGCCGGTGGCCGTTTTAAACACGTTTCTTTTATTTTCCAGTTCAGCCGCATAGCCTTTGTCAATGACAAATGCAGTTTCCGCATATTTCATCTCGCAAAGATTGATCACAAAATCTCTGCGGTCAATCAGCAGATCTATCTGCGCACCTTTTTCTTTTTTGGGAAGGTGACGCCATGCAGATTCCTCGGTATACACCGCCGCAATACCCAATGCTTTTTTAAGCTGTGGAATATGTTTCAGACAAACCCTTTCAAACGCCACCCCGCTCCAGCTTCTCCAGGATGGACTGGTAGAAAAATTTTGCCAGCTCCCGCTGCCGGATGACCTGCTCTTCTCCATAAACTTTAAATAGAAATGCGTAAACTCGTCTGCCAGTTTATAAATGGTATCTTTTGATTTTTTATCGTAGGGCGACCACGCCGTGACAAAACCAGATTCAATTAATTCTTCCAGCAATTCGGTTACCCATCCGCCCGAACTGAAACCTGTTCCCGCTATCAGCTGGTTGCGGGTAAGCCCTGCATTGTTTTTCGCCAATGCGCCCACTACAGCCAGGTGCCGGCTGGCATCATCAAACAATGAATGATAAAGATTTTTAAATTCTCCCTGCAAGGCGCCATCTTTTGTAAAACAGATGCGGTCAATGGCCTGTGTGGCGCTCTCTCCTTTTTTTACTTCTTTCAGGTAATGCGGCACGCCGCCTATTACCATATAGAGTTGTAAAACCTGGTATCTGTCCAGGTGAATGTTCCTGGCATGCAAATATTGTTCGGTTTCATACAAATTAAATGGCAGTAGTTTTATTTTACGGGTGATGCGGTTGTGCAATCCTCCTTTATTGTTGACAACATGTTTTATCATCCAGGAGGCTGCCGAACCGCATATGATCACCACCAGGTTGGGCTGTGTATTTCCCCAGCTGTTCCACCAGTGATCAAATGCCGGTAAAAAACCCGACTTGTGCGTACTCAGCCATGGAAATTCATCGAGGAAAACCACGGTCTTGCCAGCTTTTAAACGCGGAACCAGTAAATGATTGAGCAGGTCAAAAGCATCGGCCCAATTTTCCGGTACACGGTATAATTTGTCATTTCCCGCCACCTTACCCAGCACCTTTGTAAAATTGCTTAACTGCTGGCTGAGGTTGGCTTCACGCGTACCCGTAAATTCAAAAGCCAGTTGTTTTGCCAGGTACTGCCTTATCAAAAATGTTTTCCCTACACGCCTGCGGCCAAAAATGGCTACCAGTTCCGGAGACGAGGATGCCAGCGTCTCCTGCAACATCTTTTTTTCGGTTTCGCGCCCTATCAATTTTTCCATAATGCTTTGCTTACATTATTAACCCCGGATTTATTACCCGCCAAAAGTATAAAATAATTATAGATTTGGCGGCGAATGAAAAATTATTAACCGCCAAATCTGGCCAAGCAATATAAGATTTGGCGGCGGATAAAATCAAGGCCTGGTATTCAATACAGTACCTTAGCTACCGCATGCAAGCACTCGTCCATCACATAAACAACCGGCAACAGCAACTCGCCCTAACAGCCACCATTGGTTTTGATGGATTTATTGACACCATTGTAAAACTGGTTAAGCAAAAAGAAAGTGCCGGCAACCCCGCCGGATATTTTACAACCCTTACGGATTGGGGCAATTATATTCTATCAAAAAAAACAGGGAACTTTTCCATAGAACTGCAACAAAACAGCATTAAAACCGGGGGCAATATGCCCAATATGGCCACCGCCCTTGCAACACTGGGCATTGCCACCAACTGCATAGGCGCCATGGGTTACCCGGCAATCGATCCGCTTTTCAGCAATATGCCAGCCCAATGCCGTTTGTACAGTTTTGCCCAGCCGGGTAGCTGCCAGGCGGTAGAATTTGAAGACGGCAAAATGATGCTGGCAAATATGAATGGATTAAATAATGTGGACTGGAACCTGCTGAAGGAACGGATACCGCTTACGATACTGGTAAAAATTTTTAATGAAGCGGGCTTAATAGGATTGTTGAACTGGGGTGAACTGCCTGCCAGTACCGGCTTCTGGCAGGGATTGCTGCAGGATATTCTTCCCCATTGTCCAGATAAAAAAGATAAAATATTTTTTGCAGACCTGTCGGACTGCAGTAGCCGAACACAGGAAGAAACCCTGACGGCGCTGGATTTGCTTGCAGCATTTTCTTTGTATGGAAAAGTTATTCTAAGTCTGAATTACAACGAATCCATTTTTATCCACAACCAGTTGTTTGAACCTGTTACCGGCTACAATAACAGTACAGTTTTTGCTAAAAAGTTATTCAACCGGCTGAAGATCGACACTTTATTACTGCATCACCACAACAATGCAGTGGCATGCCGCAGAAATGAAACCGCAGAAAAAAACACCCCTTTTATTGAAACGCCTAAACTGCTGACCGGCGCAGGAGATAATTTTAATGCCGGATATTGTTTTGCGCAATTACTGGAGTGCAGTACGGCGGACAGCCTGTTGCTGGCGCACCATTGCGCATCGCATTATATACAGAATGCAGAAAGCGCCAACTGGATGCAGTTAACAACCTCATTGAAAACAGTATAAACAGTTTGACATGCATATGACCATTTTTGACAGCCCGGAAATACTTGCTCAGTCTGCCGCCAGTAAAATACTTAACCTGGTAAGTACAAAACCCCGCGCAGTCATTTGCATTGCCAGCGGCGATACACCTCGCCTCACCAATAAATACATTGCAGAAGGCGCCAGGACCAGGCAAATTGATTTTTCACAGGTTCAATTTATCAGTCTCGATGAATGGGTTGGCATTCCCGCCACCAATACCGGCAGCTGTTACTATTTTCTGGAGGAAACCATTTTTGAACCATTGAAGATACCGGCCGCCCATATTCATTTTTTTAATTCCACCGCCTCCGATCTGGCCGCAGAATGCGAAAGAATAAACCAGATCATTATTCAACTCGGTGGAATAGATTGCCTGGTGGTGGGTATTGGCATGAACGGCCATATTGGTTTTAATGAACCCGGTACTTCCAGTAACCTGTCTGCACATGTTATAGAACTTGACCCGGTTACCCAACAGGTAGGACAAAAATATTTTTCAGCGAGCACGCCGCTGAAAAAAGGGATCACGCTGGGCCTTGCACAATTCATGCAGTCGCGCATGGCGTTGTTATTGGCTACGGGCACAAAAAAAGCGCTTATCATAAAGAAAGCGCTTGCAGAAAATGTTTCGGTGGCTATACCAGCAAGTTTAATACAGCAGCATCGCAATGCATTTGTGCTGCTCGATAAACAAGCCGCCGGGTTATTGACCGGATAAAAAGTAGTTTCAAAAATGCTGAACAGCAACAATGAAACCTGGTTCAGGTTTTAGGGTTCAAAAAATTAAAACAGCATACAATAAACAGCAGATTGTCAGCTGCTGCAGCAAGAAGGGTATTGTAAACTGATAGTACGGTTAGGACGGATAAAAAATCAAACTCGCCGGGTGATTCAATAAACAGTTGTAAACACAAACATTTATTGAATCACCTAATTCAGCGGTTTTTTGAGGATGGTGGACAGTTCTTCAATGGATTTGGACAAATTCCTGCACCGGCAGGATGGTTTTTCAGGGGTTTGGATTGTTGTTGGTTTCAAAGGATTTGGATGGTTTGGGTTTTCTTAGGATAGGGTGTTGTTTTCTGGGTAAAGGGTCAATACTACGGTTTGGGTTTGTTTAGTTTGTTTTCACAGGGTTCGGATTCATTGTTAGCAGGCCTGGTTTTTCAAGGGTTTGGATTTTTGGGTACGGTTAATCTATATGGATTTTGGTTACAGGGTTTTCAAAGGATTCGGACGGTTTTGTTTTAAGGGTTGTGTTTTCTCTCGAGGTTTATATTTTCTTATTCAAGTGATTTATTGTACCCGATTGCAATACAAAGAAACAACCTTATAAACCCTTGGCAAATAGAAGATTCAATGAAAGAAAGGTCATTGTTCGAACTGTTATGAAGTAGACATAAAACGACATTTTTAATAATTACACTTAGTAATCACAATGAAACCCATCAAAAATGACGCATATACTTGATCGGGATCATTTAAATGCATCAAAAACAAGCACTTAGCTGCGAATTGCCTCCAATTCCGGCCGCCGGCCAATTCGGTTTAGTACCACCCGGCTACCCTGTTTTATTTCATTGAATGGCGTGAAAGGCGGCAAGTAAGACCGGTGACCGAATTTCCGCATCGGCGTATTTATCATACCGGTAAATCTTAATAGTGTGCGGGTAACCGTTATATAGTAAAAGACATTTATTGAATCAGGAAATTATACACGCCATCGCCACTGCATGCGGTATCCCGCTTACCGGCTACCAACAGGTAAGCGGAGGCGATATTAACGAGTGCTTCTGCTTGCAGACTACAGAAAGGAAATATTTTTTAAAGCTGAATGATGCCGGCTGCTTACCGGATATGTTTAAAAACGAAGCCAGCGGACTGGAAGCTTTACGGAACAACAGTAAGCTGATAGTTCCGGCAACCATTGCACAGGGAACCCTGTACAACCAACAATGGCTGCTGCTGCAGTGGGTAGAGAAGGGTCCCGTTCATAAAAGCTCTATGAAAAACTTTGGCGCCGCCCTGGCGTCCATGCACCAGCATACCCAGGCATTCTTTGGATGGCCACACAATAATTACATTGGCAGCCTCAATCAACTCAACTCAAAACATACTAACTGGCACACATTTTATACTGAATGCAGAGTCAACATATTGGTTAAACGATTATTTGACAATGGCATGTTTTCAAAATCCGATGTGGAAGCCGCAGGTAATTTTTGTAAACAAACAGCCAATTTATTCCCGCAAGAACCGCCTTCATTGTTACACGGAGATCTCTGGGCAGGCAATTTTATGATAGATACAAATGGAGACGCGGCTATCTTTGACCCTGCAGTATATTATGGCCACCGCGAAATGGACCTTGCCATGACAAAATTATTCGGTGGTTTTGATGATTCATTTTACAAAGCCTACCACGAAGTATATCCGTTGCAGCAAGGCTGGCAGCTACGGTTGCATGCAGGCCAGTTATATCCACTGCTGGTACACGCAGTATTGTTTGGCGGCCATTATATTATGCGGGTGAAAGAAATTATCAAAAACCATCAATAAGACCAAGGCTGTCCTTCGATCATTTATACTACTTCTTTTTGTCTTTTCCCTGTCTGAATAATATTATCTTCTGATTGATATACAATAACATGTCCTGGTAATCGGCCTTTCTGCAGAATGCATAAGAGGGCCTGTAATGCAACATAAATTGCTGTAAAGAATCGCCGCTCAGCTTTGTAAGAAAAGCCACGCGGGTGCGCGGAAATTTTGCATCAATATATTCCTCCTGGTCTTCGGCTATAACCTGTTTCTTCAGCTTTCGTTTCCGTTTCTCCCGGTTAGAAAAAAAACCAATGGGACTAAAATTTAATCCCGGCGCATCCCCGGGCCTTTTTTCATTCATCAATTTTACTGGATGTTTCCGGTCGAAAATAAATGAGTAATCTTTTTTTCTTTCCGTTGAATCCGCTTCATACTTACTCATTTCATCTACCAGCACACCAGGCAATGCAACAATATTGGGAACCAGCAACATATTGAAACCACCGGCCGGCGCGGCGCCCGTTAAATACAAGGTATCTGCCAGGTAACCCGCAGAAGTAAACACAATGGTATCTCCGGCCGATGCCGCAATCCGGTAATTGCCACCCAAATCTGATGTGTTGTATTTTTTTGTGCTAAAATTATGCACGCTTACGCCCGCTATAATTTCCTGGCTGCCTTTCTTTAATATTCTTCCAAACAGGTATTGCTGTGCTATTCCGTTTGAAACGATAAAGAAAACAAATAATGTTGTACAGAAAATTCTGGTAACCATTCCTGCAGTGCGTGTTGATCTGCATTTAATTTCGCAATAAAACCCCAACCCACAAACGCTTTTTTATATTGGCTTATTAAATTGGGATTATATTAACTTTTACAAAAAAACCTCCCTGCGCATTTCTGATGGCCTTATTTTTTTAAAGGAAGCTGTTGTTTAGAACAATTGAACCGCCATTTACCGCAATTCGTACACCAACTCATTGCCCGCATATGACCTGCTGGCTAGATTGCACAGGATTTTATAAACCTAATCATATAAAAAAATATCCGTTACCCCTTTTTACTATTCAATCAATTTCAGATAACATCAAATACATGGCCATTAAACTTTAACAACTATGCGTACATCCATTGTAATCACTCTTTTCATTGCAAGTGCTTTATCCATTGCAGTAGCAGCCTGTACCAGTACTTCCGCCAGGACAACCGATACTGCTGTAAAACTTGATTCGGCAGCTATGGTGGCCCGTGGCTCCTACCTGGTAAACGCCATTGGTTGCGATGATTGTCATTCACCCAAACGCATGGGACCGCAGGGACCGGAAATTATTCCCGAATTGCGTTTCTCCGGGTTTCCGCACAATGGTCAGCTGCCGGTTATTGATACTACAGAAATTAAAAAAGGCTGGACATTATTTTCGCCTGATTTAACCAGTGCAGTTGGTCCCTGGGGTGTTTCGTTTGCAGGCAATATTACCAGTGACGGTTCCGGCATCGGTAACTGGAAAGAAGAAAATTTTATCCGTGCATTGCGTGAAGGGAAATACAAGGGACTGGAGAACAGCCGCCCGTTGTTGCCACCCATGCCCTGGACCACATATAAAAATCTGAGCGACGAAGACCTCAAATCCATCTTCACCTTTTTAAAAACAACCAACCCTGTAAACAATGTAGTGCCTGCACCCAGACCATTTTCAGAATTAAAATAAAACAGGATAGTAATGACTGCAAGCATGCCACATGTCTGAATAATATGCCTCACCCTGTAAAACCCGGGCAATGTCTGCAGCGCCGGTTTGCGCAAATACGCAGTCGTAAATACAAACCATGCATTAACTACCATTATCCGCTACAGGTTGTACCCAAAATATTTATTCCCCCAAGCAAACAATTTATAAATCTTAAACCAAGTTTATTTTATGCGCCGTGTAAAAAAAATCCTGAAATGGACCGGGCTCATACTCCTGGCAATTATACTGGGCATCACCGCCATTACAGCCGCCAGGCAAAATGTTAAATACAACGCTCCTTACCCATCAGTTAAAGCATCCAAAGACAGTGCATCCATTGCCAGGGGAAAACATCTCATGATCAGCGTGGCGCATTGTACCGATTGTCATAGCAAGCTCAATGCAGATTCTATGCTTAGCCTTGGGCAGGACCCGGTACTACATGGGGGCATCGCCTTTGATTTGCCGGTAGGCACTATTTATTCTGCCAACATAACCTCAGATTCTATTTACGGCATTGGAAGGTATTCCGATGCAGAGATAGCGAGGGCGCTCAGGTACGGTGTACACCCGGATGGTACGGCCGTTTATGATTTCATGCCTTTTCACAATCTGAGCGATTCCGATTTAACGGATATATTGTCTTACCTGCGTACACAAAAACCGGTAGCCAGTAAAAAACCGGATAACCAGTTAAATTTAGCCGGCAAACTGGTAAAAGCATTCCTGATAAAGCCAGTGGGCCCTTCAGAGAACATTGAAGCAACCGTAAAACCAGATACTACCGCTGCATATGGAAAATACCTTGTGATGAACGTGGGTAATTGCCGGGGATGCCATACCATACGCACACTGAGCGGCGAATACACGGGGGAATTAATGGCCGGCGGCAGCCCTATGGGACATGATATTGTTCCACCCAACTTAACCCCCGACAGTACCGGGCGCATATTTGGCTGGACACAGGAAATGTTTGTAAAAAGATTCAGGATGGGCAAGCTTAACCCACTCAGCGAAATGCCCTGGGAGTCATTTAAACGGATGAATGATGGCGAACTAAAAGCTATTTTTAAATACCTGCATACCATTAAACCGGTAAAAACAGCTGCTGTGAAATAAAAATATCCATATGTTTGTCAACAACAGATCATTACAATGGAAATAAAAATTGTTTTACTGCTCACGCTTTTACTGTATACCATTATTGTAAGCCAGTCGTTATCGTATATTATTTCGCTGCGCAACGTGCAGCAACACCTGAACGCACCGGCTTACATCGCATTCCGGAAACTGACCGACAAAAATTTTAATGCAAAATTCAGGTATGTGATCTATGCCAGCCTGTTTGCTAATCTGCTGTTGCTGGTTATGTGTAGTATTCACTTTTCCGGGCTGTTATTTACCGGTGTTGTTATCTCTTTCGTAGCATTGCTAACCGATACCCTTTTTGCCGTTAAAGGAAATATGCCCATAAACACCATCATCAATACCTGGACGCCGGAACAATACCCTTCCAACTGGGCCGATTACCGGACTGCCTGGATGAAAATTTTCAGCATCCGGCAGGCCCTGAATATTACTGGTTTTATAAGCCTGCTGGCGGCCGCCATTTTTTCGAAATGAATACAATCAGCCGGCGTAAAGCCATCAAAACACCTTAAAACCTGTTTTCCGGTAATCCGGCCCAACAATTCATCTCCCTATTTCCTCAATTCATGCAGGGCCGGCCCCAGTTAATAGCTGCTTACAGCCCCTAATCCGTAAAACTCAGTAATTTGTAAGAAGAATGAGGCTGAAACTTCCCCAATACAATGGCAAAGACAACTTGGTAATGCTTCTGGCAATGCCTGCGTTTGCTATTACCATCAACTTCATTATCCTGGGAAGTAAATATTTCAGCAACAGGAAAATATTTATTGTAGCCACTATTTTAAGCGCCATTGCCGCTTGTATTGATTTCATTTTATGCGGGTGGGTAGCCGTTTCCTTAAAAGCCCGTTTTCCGGCAGAGCAACAGATGATAAAGCGCCTCACACTGATGATAATAACATTCCTGATCATCAGCGGCTTGTTTTTGTATTCGCTTTTTAGCGGATACGAACATGTAAGTTTACTCAACTACCAGTTTAACGAAGCCGGTTTTGTATGGAGCTATTTTGCGCTGGGTATTCTAAATATCTTTCTCACCTTTTTAATGGAAGGCATTTCGCGGTACAAAGACTGGGAAAAAAACCGGCTGGAAACCGAAGAGCTCAACCGCACCTATAAACAGAGCCAGCTGCAGGGTTTAAAAAGCCAGGTAAACCCGCATTTTCTTTTTAACAGCCTTAATTCACTGTCGAGCCTTATACAGGACGATGAAGAAAAAGCAGAGGCTTTCCTCGATGAAATGAGCAAAGTATACCGGTACATGCTGCGCAATGATGAAGAACAACTGGTAACACTGGAGACAGAATTGAAATTCATAGATTCATATCTCTACCTGCTGAAAGCCAGGTACGGAGACGGCTTGCAGGTAAAAATCGCCGTAAATGAAGACGATAAAGGCAAACTGCTCACCCCACTGGCGTTGCAGGTGATCATTGAAAATACATTTTCGCAGAACATTATCAGCAAATCCAGTCCGCTGATTATTACCGTAAAATCTGCCGGCAGTGGCGTATTGGAAGTAGTGAACAATGTACAGCCCAAATCTATAACCGACGCCATGGATTTTGAAGCCGGCCTCGACAACCTCGTAAAAAAATACGAACTGCTGAGCCAGCCCGTTACTGTTATAGACAGTTGCAAGGCACACCGTGTTATCAGGCTTTCGCTGCTGCCAAAAAAGGAGGGCGCCATACTATGAAATTGCTAAAACCCTCCAAACTGGAATTGTATTCCTTCCTGTTCTCAATGCCATTGATTACCGTGGTGTTAAACCAGGTGATGTTTGAAGAACGGCTGTGGAAAGACTACCGTATTGGACTGTTTTCCGTACCGCTGGTATTTATAATGGGTGTTGGCTCCTGGTATGCGCATGTTAATTATGATGATTGGGTAGAAAAAAAATATCCCTGTCTGGATGAAAGCCGTCAGCGCATCCAGCTAAAATTACTGGTGATGATACTTATCATGCCGCCTTCTGTTTTGCTGATCTATTTTCTGTATGACTACTTTCATATTTTTGGCTATCGCTGGAATAAAGTTCATGTGTTGAAAGGATTGCTGGTAGGACTTTCTGTAAACCTTATTTTCGAAACCCTGTATGAAGCAGACTTCATGTTTTCGAAATACAAAGAAAGCAAAGCCGAAAAAGAAACCATTGAGCAATTATCAGTTGCACAGGAATTTGATACATTGAAAAGCCAGGTTAACCCGCATTTCCTTTTTAATTGCTTCAACACCCTTTCTTCGCTGATAACCGTAGACAAGCAAAAAGCCGAGGCCTTTCTAAACGAGTTGAGCAAAGTTTACCGTTACCTCCTGCGTAACAATGAAGAAGGGGTGAGTACGGTAGAAAACGAAATAAAATTTATTCAGTCGTATTATAAATTATTAAAGACAAGGCATGGAGATGCTGTGCAAATGAATATCCAGATAGACAAAAGATATGATTCTTACCTGTTGCCTTCGCTTACTTTGCAATTGCTGGCGGAAAATGTAGTGAAACACAACGTGCTTTCTAAAAACAAACCACTGGTGATTGATATTTTTACAACCGCAGGCAATAAACTGGTTGTAAACAATAACCTGCAAAAAAGAAGTGTAAAAGCGCCCAGCAACAATGTGGGTTTGCAAAACATCAAGGCAAAATACGATTTGCTGAAACAACCCGGTTTCCAGGTAATGGAAGATGAAAAAAATTTTACGGTAGTCCTGCCGGTAATATGGAACAACAGCAGCAACCGGAAAGACAATATAGTAGAAAATAAAAACAATCTTAAATAAAAGCATATGAAAATACTGATAATAGAAGACGAAGAACTGGCGGTAAAAAAACTGCAGAAAACATTGGCGGCTACTACTGCCGATGCGGAAGTGGTGGGCACTGCAGACAGCATAAAAAGCAGTGTGGAATGGTTACAGCAAAACCCAACACCCGATCTGATACTGATGGATATTGAGCTGGCCGATGGACAAAGCTTCGAGATATTTAATTTAACGGAAGTAAAAAGCCCGGTTATCTTTACTACATCGTACGATGAGTATGCATTGAAGGCCTTTAAGGTAAATAGTGTGGATTACCTGCTGAAGCCGGTACAGAAAGAAGAACTGCAGGCTGCGCTAAACAAATTTACCAAACTGCGCAGCAGCAGTAAGCCGGATATTAATATTGACAGCCTGGTAAAAGAGTTGCAGCATAAATTGCAGCATAAAGAATTCCGTAAACGCTTCCTGGTTAAACACGCCCAGAAACTGGTGAGCATTGAAGTGGATGATATTGCTTATTTCTACAGTGATGGCCGGCTGAATTTCTTTAAGACCAATGACAACCGGAAGTTTGTGGTAGACTATACCATGGATGAACTGGAAGATATGCTGGACCCTGAAAAATATTTTCGTATCAGCCGTTCTTTTTATGTTTCCATCAACAGCGTTGATAAAATTGATGACTATTTTGGTAATCGCCTCATATTGGGTATTAAACCCGTTGTAGATAAAGAAGCGCTGGTAAGCCGGGAAAAAGTAACCGAATTTAAAAAATGGCTGGGTAAATAAGGGGATTGTGATGTGTGTTATGTGTTGTGTGAATCCCCGTCTGACCTCCCGGTCTGACGGACCAACAAATGGTAGCCGCCCAGCTTATCGGTCAGGCGTTGACGTCAGACCGGTGCCGCTGAATTAGCACATTTGTTACATTATTTTGCATTTTGAATTTTGAATTAGCGGCGAGGCGGCATCGCTTCATTCTATAGTGAGGGGCTACACCCCTCTCTGTTCGATTTCGCCCTTACAGGGCTGCGCATAAATCATCATATTTTATCATGCCAATCTGTTCCATCAGCTAAGCACACGCACGCCGAAATAAAACAATCGGAAATTTTTTCTTCATGTTCCAGCGGAACATTTTGTGAGTGTACCGCACATTCGGTTTTTGATGTATGTCCCCTTCCCACCGTTGTTGGTGTTTTCACCAACAACTCGAAGCGACCGTAAGATACCGGAGTAAAGAATATCGATCACCGATGCTTTGCCGGCGATCAGAACAACGTTACCTACCGCTTTGTTGACACCATCACTCCACCGGAATCTTTACTTCCAGTACTACCCGGTTATTTATCAATTGCATTTGTATGACTGCAGCCAGCGTTACCGTATGCTTATTGGCTTCCAGGTTCCCGGGCAGGCTGGCAATGGGATGATTGTTGTAATCTCCGTTATCGCTGGTGATCCTGTATACCAGGTTTGATTTCTCTACTACTATTTGAATGTCGAAAACCGTCAATTGCGTGTGTAACAAGGCAATGATGCTGTCTTTAAACAACAGGAACACTTCATGCCTGAACTGCATGTCTACATTCAGCATTTTTACTTTATCATCGGTGTGCATTTTATTTTTTGTACCGCGCCGGTTATTGGTAGAATCGATGTACTCCTGCATACGCGCCACCGTTTTCTCCATATTGTCATTGGCAGGAGAAATACTCCACAGCATATCATCCATGGCAATGATCATATTATGACTCTTGCTGTGTATCTGCTCTATAAACTCTTTTGATTTCTGCGGCTCTGTCTCTGCTTTCAACTTCGCCATTTCACTTAATATATTAATATTATTAAGCGCCGTGTTTACTTCCGTATGAAGATTGCCGGCAATATTGCTGCGCATTTTTTGCAACGTTTCCTTCCGTTTCATTCTTGTTCTATCGAACCAGAACAAAAGCCCGCCGGTTGCCAGCACCAGCAAACTATAAAACCACCAGGTCTTCCAGAATGGCGGATTGATGCGTATCCGGAGTTTCAGTGCGCTCATAATTACTTTGCCGTCAGAATCTATCGTTTTGAACTGCAATTCATAATGACCGGGTGGCAGGTAAGAATAAATGGCCTGGTTGTTTTTATCGGCCGTTTTCCATTCTTTGTCAATATTTTCCATCTTATACTGAATAAGATGAGCGCTGATATAAGCAAGCGTGGAAAAATCCACAGTCAAAGAATTGTTTTCATAACCGAGTTCAATTTGTTGCAAATGCATCAACGAATCTACCGGCAGCGATCGGTTCATTACTTTAAAATCAGTAATGGTAAGATGCGGTGGCGGAGTACTTACCCTAACATCATCCGGGTTAAACGAAATAAATTCACCCACCGATCCAAACAGCATCCTGCCATCGGGTAACTTGCAGGATGCAGCCAGTATAAAGTAATCGTTCATAATTCCGTCATCGCGGTTAAACCTGACAAACACTTTTGTTTTCAATGTAACCCTGTACAAAGCTGTCGTGGTGCTAATCCACAGGTTGCCGTTCTTATCCTTTTGCAAACTGGCAATATCGCCGGTAAGTGATTCGGGGTTGCCGAAAACAGTCAGGCGGTTGTTGTTGCGGTTAAATACCATTATCCGTGCGGTGGTTGCAATCAACATGAGGCTATCGTTGTATTCAAACAGGCAGTTAATGCCTTCCTCTCTCAGGTATTTTTCTTCGCCAGCCCTTCCTGCGAAATACTTTACCACGGTATCTGTTGCGGGGTTTACTATATACAAGCCCTCCAGCGCGGTGGCAATCCACAATAGACCTTTTGAATCAAGCACCAGGCCGTTGATTTTAACCGAAGGGATTGCCGATAGTTTGGACAATCCTTTTTCGAAATTTGTTTTTCCTTTTTCCGCATCCCATTTAAAAACGCCTTTAGACTCCATACCCAGCCAGAGATTTCCGGCAATGTCTCCGGCTATGCGCCGCACCGATCGGTCATTTAAAATGGCAGGATTGTATAACGTGGCCGTATGCCGGCGGCTGTCATATTTGTATACACCGGGCTGAGATGCCAGCCAGATAGTGTTTCCGTCGGCTGATTTATACATATTGCGGACGGTCAGAATGTTCTTTTCGGGTATACCGCTGATATTAAGTGGTGCAATGTTAAAATTTTTATCGAACCGGTAGATACCATCATGCAATACGGAAATCAGCAGGCTGCCATCGGTATCTGGCAATATGGCTGCAAGTCCATTATCGCCGTATTCATTCGTGACTTTGTTTACATATTTTATATTGGCAAAGAATTCCTGCGAGGGATTAAACCGGAATATGCCATTGATGGCGGTGCCCACCCACAAATTCATTTCCTTGTCTTCAAACAAACAGGTAATGGTTCTGTAATCAATGCCTTTTTCGTTTTCATAACCGGCAGGCACCAAATCAAACCGGTTGGCGGTATCCAAAAAATGACCAAATACGGCGAGCCCTCTTATCCAGATGGTGCCATCGGCCTGTTCCATTATTTCATGTATCTCATTGTATGTTTTCTTTGCTAAAAAAAATTCGTACCTGCCGGTTATTTTTTGGGTGTTCTTCAGGTCGAATGTATATAAATAAGGAAATGCCGGCGTCCAGCTTACAAACCAGACCCGGCCCTTGCTGTCGAATTTAAAGTTGAGCGGAGCGGTAAGGCTTTTCAATTGTTCCACAGCAGGCTCGTTTTCTGTATTGTTGTCTGCATAGCTGAGTTTACCGGTGGCCTTGTTATAAATGGCAAGCCCGCCACCCTGTATGCCCATCCAGTATTTCTGGGTGCCCGGTTGCTGGGCAAAACCACTGTATTGCCATTCTTCTTTTACCGGGAAAAAATGATTGAGCGGTATAAAGCTGTTTTCTTTTTGATCATACATTAATATTTCCTGTCCGCTCAGTAATAAAAACACATTCCCAAACTCATCCGTAATCAATGTTTTGGAAAGCGCCTTCAGCGCCATATCATATTTTGGTTTTATAGCAATTGCATGAAAGCTGAAATTTTTTGTGTTGAAGATTCCGGCTTTGCCATTTTCAGTTAACACCCACAAATTTTTATTCTTATCCTGCAGCAGTTGCAGCAGTGCATTGGACGGAATAGTAGCATCATCACCGCGGTGGTGCTGAAATGTTTTATAGCGTATACCATCAAAACGTACCAGACCTTCAGTAGTGGCAATCCATATATAACCAGTCTCATCCTGCAATGCAGAATTCACCTGGTTCGATTGTAAACCCGTGGCGGTAGTATAGTGGGTGAAAGTGTATTGCTTTTGCGGTTGTGCGTACAGGCTCCGAACTGCCAGTAAAACAATTATTATGCTGAAAAGCTTTTCCAAAAAATGAAGTTGTTTTAAAGTTATCAAATGTAGCAAATGGTTACCTGAAAACCGGCCCGTTGATGCGGTAAACATAGCAGTTCATACACCGCTTTGTCCAATTCATGCATAGCCATCACCAGTTAGCCTTTGCCGAAGCCCGATAACATCTTTAAATACCCTTTACAGTTAATGCAGGAAAACAGCCAGTTCATGCACAAGACACTTACCAACAGGCAAATTCATAGATAGGTTTGTAACACAATTAAATCTTTCTATATGAAAAAAAATACACAGACTGGTGGCAAAAGGATTCTATTTGCCAACTTCCCGGCCGATGGCCATTTTAATCCGTTAACCGGCATTGCCGTTCACCTGGTTTCACTGGGTTATGATGTAAGGTGGTATACTTCCAAAAGCTATGCACCCAAACTCAAAAAACTTCAGATCCCGCATTACCCGTTTAAAAAAGCAATCGATGTGAGCGATGGCGATTTTGATGCGGTTTTTCCCGGTAGAAAAAAACAGGCTTCCACCATCGGTAAACTGAAATTTGATCTCATCCATGCCTTTATTTTACGGGCGCCGGAATACTATGCAGACATCATCGAAATCTACAGGGAGTTTCCTTTTGACCTGGTGGTAGCCGATGGCGCCTTTACCGGCATCCCCTTTATAAAAGAAAGCATGGGCATACCCGTTATAGCCATTGGAGTATTTCCTTTAACGGCTACTTCAAAAGATTTGCCGCCTACCGGCCTGGGTATGGAACCGTCTTATACATGGTTGGGTAAAATTAAACAGTCATTGCTGCGATCTTTTACAAGTCGTTTGTTGTTCAACGGGCCCAACAAAGTAATGCATCGCATGCTGGATCATCATGGTATAAGACATAACAGGGAAAGCGTGTTTGATTTACTGATGCAAAAATGCGACCTCCTGTTGCAAAGCGGTACACCGGGTTTTGAATATACAAGAACTGATATGCCGGCAAACATACATTTTGCCGGGCCCTTGCTGCCTTACAGTACGGGCAGCCAGGATACACAATGGTTCGATGAAAGATTAAACCGTTACAAACGAATTGTACTCGTTACCCAGGGTACGGTTGAAAAAGACATCCATAAAATACTTGTGCCGGCGCTGGAAGCTTTTAAAAACACCAATACCCTGGTAGTATGTACCACCGGCGGGTCACAAACTGCGCAATTAAAAGAGCGGTACCCGCAACCAAATATTATCATAGAAGATTTCATCCCTTTTAATGATGTGATGCCCTATGCAGATGCCTATATCACCAATGGTGGTTTTGGTGGAGTAATGATGGGCATAGAAAACAACCTGCCCATGGTAGTTGCCGGCCTTCACGAAGGAAAGAATGAAATTTGCGCTCGCGTTGGTTATTTCAAACTCGGTATAAACCTGAGAACGGAAAAGCCTGTGCCATTGCAATTGCGCAAAGCCGTAGACGAAGTAACGGCTAACCCCGTGTACAAGCAAAATATATATAAACTGGCTGCCGAGTTTGCACAATACCAGCCTGCCGAAATCTGCGCTGGCTATATTACCCGGTTATTGAAAACAAAAACATTCACTCAATCCACCGTTACACGGTTTTCGGAAAAAGTATATTAAAGCGATGATTGTCTGTAGGGGCAGTGCTCAAAAAAGAACAATCGTCAACTCATACGCATAAAAATTCATTTCACCCGCTTACCCTTAGCAGCCGTTTTTACCAGTACCTACATTTGTGTTCACTTATTATTTATCTCAAAATATTCCATAATGCAACGATATAATATTTTTTACCTGATTCACAAAGGCCTGCGGCAAATGCTCTATCACACCGCCAGCCAGTTACTGCAAACCGATTTTACACTGGCAGAAGAAACCAATGAAATGATTCCGCAAATAACAGAAGTGCTCGACCTGTTCGACGGCCATGCACATACAGAAGATCATTTTGTTTTGCCTGCTGTTGAAATGGTACAACCTAATGCCGCCAATTTGTTTGAAGAAGAACATGTACAGGACCATGCACTCGCCAATCGCATGAGGGCCCTGCTGAATATGTTTCACCATGCTGTTTCCAGTGAAGAAAAAAATGAACTTGGCAGCGCTATCCGCCTGGCATTTACTGAATTCCTGGTATTTAACCTGCAACACATGGCCAAAGAAGAGTGCGGGCTCAATAAAATATTGTGGCAGCATTATACAGATGAACTATTACTGGGTATTACACAAAAGATACTGGCAAATGTGCCGCCCGATTTGCACCCCAAATACAATACCTGGATGATGCGCGGCCTCAGCAACCCGGAAATAACGGCCTGGCTAAAAAATATCAGGAACCTGGCCCCCGATTTTGTATTTAGCACCATGCTGCAACTGGCACAAAAAGAACTGAACGCCCACCGCTGGGGCATTGTGCAGGAAGAAATTACAGACGGAGCTTTACTTGCATCTTAACAATCAATTGTAACAATCAACCAATCATAATTACTTTTTAATTTTTTATCATCATGAAACAGTTTTCACCTATTGCGCGCTTTCGTATACTAACCGTACTGCTTGCGCTTGTTGCAGGTAGTTTTTTTCTTTTTTCTTTTACTGCCCGTAAAATTGCGGAAGACTTTCTGCAACAACTGGGCATCACCAAAGTAGGTGCCGACGAAAAAATAACGCACAGCATCCTCGGCGGATACCTGGACCAGTACGGACTTCGCAACGCAAAAAATATTGCGGCCGGCAACCGGACTGCCATTACCAAAGACCTGCTGGTATATACAAAACAGTATGTTGGCACAGCAGCCTTTATAAAAGAATACAACCAGCTGCGCGAAAACAATAAGCCAAAGCCTTCCACCATTCAATCACCAGATGAAATGCGCACCGGTTTAATTGACCAATACAAAAAAAGCATCGTTGAATCTGAAGCCACCCTTAAAAAGGCCGATGCATCCATGAAAAGTATTTTTGAACCCATACTGGTAACCTTAAAACAGGAACTTAAAAATGCTGAAGATCCCAACAACAAAATGATCGCCAATTACAAAAAGAATTATCCTGAAATGGTAAAATCAATTGAGGCCGGTTATAAACAGCAGCTCGCAGACTGGGAAGCAAAATATCCTGCCAACCAGCAGCTTTTTATAAAAGAACGCCTGGAACAATTCATGCAGGAAACCGCCAGTATTGATTTTGCGGCGCAGTTAACAGAGAAAAACGGTAAGAAATATTTCGTGAACCCTACTTATGAGCACAAGGGCAACCGCTGGAAACTGGCCTTTCGCGCAGGTAAAGAGGTAGTAGAACCAGCACGGGCATTTGTACAAAGCTGGTTGGGAGAGATAAAATAGAAAGCTGCAGGACAGCTGTTAGCTTTTAGCCATTAGTCGATTGCGGAGGCGAGAACTTCAAAGGACTTAGGGATAAAAGCTAACAGCTAATAGCTAGGTTCAGCCCCCATTTCTTCCGGCTTCACCGGGGTATAGATCTTTTACAATATCGCTTTGCCAAAAATCTTTTGTATCAATATCCATCAAGCTCAACCGCCCGGTAAATGCCGCACCGGTGTCAATGTTCCAGACATTGCAACCTTGCATGGGGGTGGTTTCATTAAAATAAAGGGTAGGGGTATGCCCAATATAAATTTCATTAAACAATTTCAATCTTTTGGGATACAACAAAGAATCTTTACTGATGCGCTTGTCGAAGGTGATGGCCATTTCCCAGAGCGTTCTGTCCCAGCTCAGGTTCGCGGAATGCACCTCGTGCTGCGGGCCATGCATAGACGTAAAACCGGCATGTACAAACAGCCGGTTCTTTTCATCAATTTCATATAGTTTCATGCTTTTATAAAATTCCAGGTGCAGCTGGCGGGTTGCCTTACTGGCAACTGCATAGCTTTTGATAGTAGATTGTCCGCCATGGTGCAGCCAGTTTTTATCTGCTTGGCCGGTGCGTAACCAGTCTTCACACCATTCATCGTGGTTGCCTTTTAAAAAAATGCAGGCTTGTGTACCGGCAAGCTGCATGATAAAGTCTACCACTTCAGCAGATTCGCTCCAGCCGTCTACATAATCGCCTAAAAATATCAGCGTATCATGAGTTGATACACCTGCTTTTTCAAACAACTGCGTTAATGCCTTCAGCCCACCATGAATATCGCCTATTACCAGCGTTCTTTTCATTGTATAATTATTGTAAATACACCTGCTGTCTAACGGGCGAATTCCTTTGCCCTGTGTATAAGCCCGCCACTCATCACGGCAATTTACAACTACCACAATTCTTTTCCCTGTCTGAAAAATTTTCCTACTTTTGCTCCGCGCATAATTTCAGCATATGAAAATGTCTTAGGTTCGCCCCCATTGTAAAGAACCTCCCCTTTATAGCATTACCTGTCTGGCAACAAACTCCTGTTGCAGTATCATTTTATTATTCTAAATTTTTCAATAATGGATTCTCCATCAACTACTACTTTACCGGTTAATAAACTGTCGCGCATATACGCACTTATCAGGCAATCGCTGAGCGGGGAAGCCATGGATTATACACAGGGCAGCATCCGTAAAGCGGTGATTTTACTGGCCATTCCCATGATGCTGGAAATGTGTATGGAAAGTGTATTTGCCGTGGTAGACATTTATTTTGTAAGCCATCTTGGTAAACATGCCACTTCTATTGTGGGTCTTACTGAATCGGTGATTACCATTGTGTATTCGCTGGCTATTGGCATCAGTATGGCAGCAACTGCCATGGTAGCCCGGCGGATAGGCGAGAAAGATCCGGCCGCTGCAGCTAAGGCAGGTATGCAGGCCATTTTTGTATCGCTTTTTATTACGGTTGCCATCAGTATACCGGGTTATCTTTTTGCTCCGGATATTTTAAGGTTGATGGGTGCGGAAGAAGCCGCCATTCAATCGGGGGTGCAGTATACACATATTATTATGGGCGGAAGCCTGGTGATTATGCTGTTATTTCTTATCAACGGTATTTTCCGGGGGGCCGGCGATGCCATGATGGCTATGAAAAGCCTGTGGCTGGCCAATATCTGTAATATCATTTTATGTCCCTTGCTGATTCGCGGATGGGGGCCTGTACCGGCCTTCGGGTTAATGGGCGCTGCAATGGCAACAACTATTGGCCGTTCCATTGGTGTTGGTTACCAGCTCTACCATTTATTCGATGGCAAAGGCCTGGTGAAGTTTACCGTAAAACATTTAACCCCCCACTGGAACATCATCCGATCGCTTGTCAGTATCGCCTGGCCTGGCACATTACAATTCCTGATTGGTTCGGGTAGCTGGATAGTACTGGCCAGCCTGGTTGCACAAACCGGCCACAGCGATGCTTCAGCCGGATACCAGATAGGCATCCGCGTAATCATGTTTTTCCTGTTGCCGGCATGGGGGTTAAGCAATGCCGCTGCCACACTGGTAGGACAAAACCTGGGCGCACAACAACCGGAAAGGGCTGTTTTATCAGTGAAAAGGACAGCTAAATACAATGCTATTTTTATGGGTGCTGTTTCCGCCATCTTCATGGTGTTTGCAAATTATATTGCTGCATTCTTTACATCCGAACCCAGTGTTGCAGGCTATGCCGTAACTACCATAAGGATAATGAGCGCGGGCTTTATTTTTTACGGCATCGGTATGGTCTACATGAATGCGTTTAATGGTGCGGGTGATACGCGAACGCCTACCATCATCAACTTTTTTGCTTACTGGTTTTTCCAGATACCATTGGCATATATATTGGCGAAAGTACTGCACATGGGACCGGCCGGCGTTATAGTGGCCATACCCGTTGCTGAAACCTCCACCGCCATTGCTGCTTATCTCCTATTTCAAAAAGGCAGGTGGAAACATAAAAAGATATAACAGGCGCAGAAAATTCTATCATTAATACAGCCATCCGTCATTAAGCGGGTGGCTTTTTATCTCTACCTTGCGTGTATGAACGATTACATTACCGATGGCAGGATAAGGCAACTCACGTTCATTTCGGCACTGATTTTACTCGGCTACATTTTATTCAATGAACTTAAAACTTTTATTCCTGCTTTTCTCGGCGCCCTCACGCTGTATGTAATCATGCGTAAATGGATGTTCCGGCTTATCTATGTAAGAAAATGGAAGCCTTCTTTATCAGCAGCCCTGCTAATGCTGTCTTCATTTTTGATAATACTACTGCCTATTGGAACGGTTGTAAATTTGCTTTCTTCAAAAATAAATTTCGCTCTGCAGCATTCTTCGGAACTGGTATCGGCCCTGCAATCATTTATTGAAAACCTTGAACGAAAAACACGGTTCAATTTTATAGACGATACCAATATAAAATCACTGGGCGAATTCCTGGCGCTTAAACTGCCTTTCCTGCTTGGGGCAACCTTCAACACCCTCACCACCCTCATTTTTATGTACCTGATACTTTATTTTATGCTGGTGGAAGGTGCTGCCATGGAAAGAACGCTTTACCGCGTGTTGCCTATGAGCGATGCCAACCTGCACAGGGTGGCCAGCGAAGTAAAAAACATGGTTATGTCTAATGCCATTGGAATACCGCTGATAGCTGTGTTCCAGGGTATAATAGGTCTGATTGGTTACCTGGTACTGGGTGTAAAAGAACCCATGTTCTGGTTTATTGTTACCTGTATTTCTTCCATGCTGCCCATTGTAGGTGCTGCTGTGGCATATGTGTCAATTGCGCTTATATTATTCGCGCAACACGATACCTGGAAGGGTTTTGCCATGCTGGCATACGGATTTGGCATTGTGAGCACTATTGACGGCATTTTCCGCTTTACCATACAGAAAAAAATTGGCAATACGCACCCCCTGGTGACCGCATTTGGGGTCATTATTGGCATTAACCTCTTCGGTTTCATAGGCCTTATATTCGGACCGCTCCTGATTTCGCTCTTTCTGCTGCTGGTTAAGATTTATACACTGGAATTTTCGCCGGAAAAACAATAGTAAAATCAATTTTTACTAAAAAAATCTTAATGTTTTCCTGAATAAAATACCTAGACAAAAAAAGAAATTACCTTTGCGCACGCACAATAAAAGATTTTACGTTATTAAGTTGCAGTTATAAGATTATCGTAATATTTTGTCACTGTTAATGGCTTATACGTACAGGCAATTAACTATTAAAATCCAGAATATCCAAGATGAAAACCCTTACTAAGAAACTATGGGCGGTGGCTTTTTCCCTAATCCTTCTGGCAATTCCAGCCAAAAACAATGCGGGCAACTATTCTTCCCCAAAAACAACTTTTGCTGGTGTTAATACTTCCGGCAGCAAGACAACTACAGACAACCAAGCGCTTGCCTTGTACGAATTACTGAAATTAAAAAGTTTTGGTCTTACAAAAGCAGCATTTGACTATGCCTTTAAAGGATATGAGTACCTGCAGCAAAAAGGTATGATAGCGCGTGCTTCTGTTTTAACAATATGTGATTTCAGCCAGTCTTCACGCCGCAAACGTTTTTTTGTAATAGATATGAACGGAAAAAAAGTATTGATCAATACGTATGTAGCGCACGGAAGAAAATCAGGATCGGAATATGCGCGTTCATTTTCAAATAATCAGGACAGCCATAAGAGTAGTCTCGGATTTTATAAAACTGAAACCACCTATTATGGCAGCCATGGTCTTGCATTAAAAATAGAAGGCCTTGAAAGGGGGTTTAATGATAAAGCCGATGCACGTAATATTGTAATTCATGGTTCTGAATATGTGGGTGCCGGATTTATAAAAAACAATCCATTTAACGGAAGAAGTTTTGGTTGCCCCGCAGTACCGGCTAACCAGGTAAACAATGTCATCAATACTATTAAAAACGGCAGTTGCCTTTTTATCTATCATCCCACAAAAAATTATTTGACACACTCGAAGATACTTAACGGCTAGCTTGGACTTACACACAGATGGTTTGGAAAAACAATAGCTCAATCGTACCCTATGATTGGGCTTTGTTGTGTATAAGCCCGAAGCACCCGAAACCCCCTACCCCTAAAGGGGGGGATGTTATGTCTGCTTAGTTTACCAGGTTATTTTATTAGATGCAGTTGATAAGACCGGCGCTTCCTTGCTTATGCCATATGAACCGACGCCAGATTAGTTAAAACACTAACGCTTCGTTTATAATACAACATAAATAAATAAATGTAAAATCCCCCCTTTAGGGGGTTAGGGGGTTAAAGGGTCTAGCCGGCTATAGCAATCGCTATTAACTGGCAAAGTGCACCCACCATCAGGCCACTGTATACTTCGAAGCTGCTGTGATCGGATACAATAAAACGTGCAGTCAATACCAGACCTGTAATAAGCGTGGCCACTGCCAGCCAGGGGCCAATGACCACCGTACCGCCCGATGCCATCCATATAAATAAAATAAGCAGGGCGCCCACGGCAATACCATGCATGCTTATTTTATAGTAGATATTGGCCATCATGCCGGCAATGCATGATAAGAATACTGCCAGCAGCATGGCGATCAGCGCGGAACTATCGTGTAAATTCTTTGATACATACCAGGCCCAGAAATAAAAGATCATACATACGATATAGGGTATGATGCGATCTTTTTGTGAGCGGAGAAAAATACTTTTTATAAAACCCAATTGTTTCATTAGCGCCACGCTGAACAAGGGCAGAAAGGCGGTAATGAAAACAACCGAAATCAATCTAAACAATTTAAGTTTTCCATTCATGCCCGCAAAAGCATACGGATCCGCATAGATGATAAAGGCAGCGATGTAAGAGGGAATAAAAAGCGGATGAAAAATAAAAGATACCAAATGACCAAATATTCGCACCGGGGCGGGCCAGGTGTTATTGCCTGCGTTTTCGGGCAGTTCTATAGACGCTTCATTTTCCATGTTGCAAATATCATTATAATTCCTTTCTGAGCCTTGCCACCGGAATATTCAGTTGCTCGCGGTATTTGGCCACGGTGCGGCGGGCAATATTATAGCCTTTTTCCTGCAACAGTTCAGTAAGGCGCTCGTCGCTCAGTGGTTTCTTTTTGCTTTCGTCTCCCACCATATCGCTCAGGATCTTTTTTACTTCACGGGTAGAAACTTCTTCCCCACTTTCTGTACTGAGCGATTCGCTAAAGAAAAATTTGAGCCGGTAAGTGCCGAATTCCGTTTGTACAAATTTGCTGTTGGCCACACGGCTTACCGTGGAGATATCCAGGTTGGTGCGCTCGGCAATGTCTTTTAAGATCATGGGGCGCATGGTGGTTTCATCGCCGGTGACAAAAAATTCATGCTGGTATTCCATAATGGTACCCATTACACTGGTAAGGGTATGCTGTCTTTGTTTGATGGCATCTATAAACCACTTGGCTGCATCTATTTTTTGTTTGATAAACAATACGGCTTCTTTCTGGCGCTTGTCTTTCTTACTTCCGCGGTCGTAGTCTTTCAGCATATCGCGATATCCTTCGCTGATACGCAGATCGGGCGCGTTGCGCGAGTTAAGCGTGAGCTCCAGTTTACCCGCATTATTGAAAATAAAGAAGTCGGGTATAATATAACTCTCTCCTTTGTTCATATGGCCCACATTACCACCCGGCTTCGGGTTCAGTTTCACTATCTGGGTGATAATGTCTTTGAGACCATCGTCATCAATATTCAATCCGCGCTGTATCTTTTCGTAATGTTTCTTGGTAAACTCCTCAAAATAATCTTCCAGCACCATGATGGCCTGTTCTACCGGCCGGCCTTCTCCCAGTTTGCGGTACAACTGCAGCAAAAGACATTCCTGCAGGTTGCGTGCGCAAATGCCTGAAGGGTCAAAATGCTGAATTTTTTCTATCAGCTTTTCTATTTCCTCTTCGGTGGCATCTATATTTTGCCGGAAGGCGAGATCATCTTTTATGGACGAGCTTTCCCTGCGCAGGTAACCATCGTCGTCAATACTACCGATTATCTGCTCTGCAATTTTCTGGGAGCGGTCATCGAGGTTCAGCATACCCAACTGGTCGGCCAGCATTTCATGAAACGAGGTTTCCACCCTTACCGGCACCGTTTTTTGTTCGTCGGGGTCGCCATAATTATCGTCGCGGAGCTTATAATCGCCTACCTCATCATCGCTGTCAGACACATAATCGCTCACATCTATATTATCGTACTGCTCCTCGCTGCCGTCTGCATCAAATTCGTCCTCGTTACTGCTGTCAAATTCGTCTTTTACTTCTTCGGTCATGCTCTCATCATGACCGTCTTCACCCGCTTCCAATGCCGGGTTTTCCTCCATCTCTTCCTTTATACGCTCTTCCAGGTTGGCAGTAGGCACCTGCAACAGCTTCATTAACTGAATCTGCTGTGGTGATAACTTCTGGAGTAATCTTTGTTGTAAACTCTGTCCCAGTGACATAACTTGCTTAGGATTTAGAACAACTTCCTCTGAATAAATAAAATACAAAAAAATTTCGCCGATCCACAAAAATCAGGCCGTAATTTACGTACAAAAAAAGATATGTCGGTGAAACGTAGTTATAAATTTATTGTTGTGTTGCTTTTAATGTCAATTTGCGGCTCGGGCAAGGCCCAAAAAAGGCATTTTTCCGTTGTACCTGCACCCATTGTATTCGAATCTTATATGGGTGTTAAAAATGCAGCACCCGGGGCCGGTAACGGCGCCGTAAAAGACAGCCTTTTATTTACACCCGGCTTTTCATCTTTGCCAGTAACCAGCGGTATAATGGCCGATTATTATACGAGGCATTTTGGTTTTTTCTGCAGGAAGGAACTGCAATTTGAAAAAGCCACGGCTATACCGCTGAGGTTGCGGCTCGGCAGCCTGGATTATGTGAACCGGCTGGAAGGAAAATAGTTTTAATTTTTCAAGGCATAGTGGTAGCACCCTGCCGGTATTATGCGGAAACCGCCTGCTGTTGTAAGACCTGTCTCACCGTATTCACTATTTTATCGCCTTTCTCTTTTATTTGTTCTTCTGTCCACAGCAAACCGATGGCAGTAGAAATGCAACGGCCCATAACGGCATGGCTTGCACTAAAATCTTTACTGGCATGGTGCATCACAGCAGCTTTGTGTTCCGGACTCAATGCATGCAATGTATCGCCCTGTTTCAGATGGTCCCATTTGCGTATATAATGCCAGTTGTTATCGAACCAGTAAAAATTACCGGCCAGTATACCCTGTTCTTTTAATGAGGCTACTACGGCGCGCGTAATGGCTTCTGTTGGCAGGAACCAGCTGATAAATGTGCGGCTGTCTCCTGCGGGGTCGGGCAAACGCCTGAAACTTATTTCCGGTACCTGGGCCAGCATATCTTTCAGCGCGGTATGATTGCGTTTTTGAATATCAAGGAATTGATCCAGCTTTTGTATCTGTGCCAGTCCAACTGCGGCGTGCAATTCCGAGATACGAAAATTATATCCTACAAACGGATGCAGATCTGCGCCACGGTCGGTACCGGCGTGATCATGCCCGTGATCGCTGTAACCGTCGCATTTGGTATACACGTCATCGCGGTTGGTAAGAACGGCACCGCCTTCGGCGCAGGTAATTGTTTTTACATAATCAAAAGAAAAAGTACCAGCATCGCCAATGCTGCCCAATTTTCTGCCCTTATGACTTGCACCGATGCTCTGGCAGGCGTCTTCCAGCAATAGCAACCGGTGTTCTTTACAAATGGCTTCCAGTGCATCCATATCGGCCATACTGCCGCACATATGCACGGGCATAATGCATTTTGTTTTGGGCGTAATGGCGTTGCGCACAGCCTCCGGGTTAAGCGTTAATGTATCATCCACATCCACGAATACCGGTATGGCACCAACGCTTATTACCGCTTCAAAACTGGCCACAAAAGTAAATGCAGGCAATATTATCTCGTCTCCATACCCAATACCCAGCGCCGCCATGGCCGTGGTTAAGGCGGCTGTACCACTGCTGACCAGCTGTGCGTGTTTTGTACCGAAGGTCTGGCAGATGGCCGCTTCCAGCTCTTTTGATTTCCAGATACCCTTACGCGGACCATCAAATCCATAACGCATAAATATGCCTGTTTCCAGCACATCATTTACGCTGTTCCGTTCGTCACTACCAAATAATTCAAAACCGGGCATGAGATATTATTTTAAATGATAAATTCATTTTCTGGGTTACAAAGGTAGGATAAAGTAAAAAGTCAAAATTTAAAAGTCAAAATTGTACTGGATTTCGCCGCGCTATTTTTTGACTTTTAAATTTTGGCTTTTAAATTAGTACGGGGGCCAGACGGTTAAATCACTTTCATTGTTATCAAAATCCACACAACTGATCGCAAATCTTTTCATTTTGTCTGCAGGTTCGGGAATAATGTATTGCATGGTTGCCCTGGTTGCCGGAAGTATTTTTACAATGCGCTGCGGATTGGTATCATCCATAGTAGTATCGGCCATATCAAATCCATAGATGACGAACGACTTTATCTTTTTTATGTTTTCTTTATTTTGAATGGTAAGCGTAGTACCATAAGCGCCGGGCCCGGTGCTGGTGACCGTGAGTACTGGTTTTTCCGGCATTACACTATCTATCCAGGGCATGGAGGGTATCAGGGCAGGATATTTATAATAGTTAAACCGCAGGCTGTCGTTCCATCCATTGGGGTTTTTATCGAACGATTTACTGCTGAAATAAATGGCGCCATCAATATTGGGCATATTCCTCAATTCTTTTATCATGCGCGGCAACTGATCTTTTTTTCTCCAGCTGGCATTGCTGCCCGCCTTGAAAATACCCAGCCCGATATAACATTGCTTTCCATAGGTATTTTTGCTCCACCAATCCAGCAACGGGCCATAGGGGGCGTGCGCATGTTCAAACTCCCAGTACAGTTGGGGCGCCACATAATCTATCCACCCTTCTTTCAGCCACAATACAATATCGGCGTACAGGTCATCATAATTGGTTTGCCCTGCCCTGGAATTACTGCCGGTGGAGTCTTTGCCTGCATTGCGCCAGACACCAAACGGGCTGATACCAAAACGGCAATATTTTTTTTCCTCTTTGATGGCTTTTCCCAAAGCCAGTATGATACTGTCTGTATTACTGCGGCGCCAGTCTTCTTTGTTCATACCGTTGCCGTATTTGCGAAATGATGCGGTATCCGGAAATTCTTTGCCGGCTATACGGTATGGATAAAAATAATCGTCGAAATGAATGGCGTCAATTTCGTACCGGCTTACAATATCCCTGATCACTTTTACTACGAATTGCTGTGCTTCTTTATTACCGGGGTCGAACAGGCGAACGGTTCCGTAGGGTAAAAACCATTCCGGATGTACCCGTGTAATATGGTCCGGTGCTATCGATGACCTGCCAATGGAAAACTCTGCGCGGTAGGGGTTACACCAGGCATGAAATTCCATTCCGCGTTTATGTGTTTCTTCAATCATAAACTGAAGGGGGTCATAAAAGGGCGAAGGTGGCCTGCCCTGTTTGCCTGTTAACCATTCACTCCAGGGTTCATAGGCCGACGGGTAAAATGCATCGGCCGCAGGCCTGATTTGCATAATGATGGCGTTCATACCATTTCGCTGGTGCATGTCCAGCAGCTTTATGTATTCGGCCTTCTGGCTTTCGGGGTCGTAATTGCCCCTGGTTGGCCAGTCAATATTATCAACGGTGGCTACCCATACGCCGCGGAATTCGGCTTTTGGCTGTGCAAACGAAGGATGGGCGCAAAGAAGAAAAAAACAAAAAGGTAAAACGTAGATCCTGATGGTCATGCCTTTGAAACGAATTTTAGGGCATGAAATTACATTATTCGTCACTCCGGATTTTATCGAGCAGATTATTTAACGTTATTGCTTGTTGCTCATCCAGGTTTTTGAAAACGCTATCCATATCATCCTGGTGAGAATCAATTCGTTCCAGCAGTTCAAGACCGTTGTCGGAAATGGTAACATCTACCAGCCGGCGGTCGCCTTCGCACACCACTTTTCGTACCAGTTCTTTTTTCAGCAGGCGGTCTACAATACGGCTGGTATCGCTCATTTTGTCGAGCATGCGCTGCCGGATCTGAAGTGTGGAAATGGGTTGGCCTGCGCCGCGGAGGATGCGCAGAATATTAAATTGCTGTGGGGTGATATCGTATTGGTCGAGCATAGTCTTGATACGCTCGTTCATCCAGTTAAAGGTATATATGAGGTTGATGGTGGCCTTTTGGTATTCGCTCCTGAATTTCGACTGGCTGATGTCTTTCTCGATCCCCATGGTATAAATTTAAGTAGTAATAGGTACAAAATTACTGTTGAAACTGCTTTTTCAAATTGGCGGTAAGCATAAAAATGGTAAAAAGATGATGTGCCTCATGTAAAAGAAAGAAATCTGCCCATTGGTTAATGGTAAAGCGCCCATACAGCGGGTGAACGCCCTGCCGGCGCAATGCAGATTCACTGAGATTTGCCAGGTAATTGATGATCAAAAAACGTTGGGCCGCCATATCATCCAGCAATTCCTTTAAAGTATATGCCATGTACTGGTGAAAAAGCGGATCATTATCGGCTATGTAGCGCTCAAACACCGGGTTATCGGTACCGGCTACAAGATGCAGGCGTTGAAAAAAAGTGGGTTGATAAGCTACCAGGTGTACAATGTTCTCGAATGCGCTCCATTTTCCGGGATTTACATGCATTTTCAATTGCTCTTCTGTGAGGCCCTTTACCAGCTCTGCAATGGTTTCATGCTGGTAATTCAGACGGGCTGTAATGGATTGCGAAATCGGCATAAAAGAAGAATTTTAAGATTGCTGATTTGGGGATTTGGGGATTTGTTAGGCCGGTATTTTCTTTTGCCGGTATTTGTTTCACGCGGCGTGCAGGCGGAGCAGAGGGCGCAGCCGATTACAAGTACCGCAATAATATGCAAATAAGTGTTCGTCGTCCCGTTTGTCCGCCGCGTGAAACAGACTAGCAAACGTAGATCTCAAAATCAGTAATTGCTTAATCCGGCAAACGCCAATCACAAAATCTCAAAATCCCAAAATCAGCAATTACTTATTCGCTCCACACTTTGGTGCCTTCACTGCAATTGGCGCAGATATCGATGTTCTTACGGCTCTGCATGATTTTTTTTCTGAAGGCGGTATATTTTCCGTTCTGCCATATTTCTTTGAAAGGCCTTCCTTTTAGATCGCCCAGCTGGTGTTGTGCATCTTTATCAAAACAACAAGGTACTACCAGTCCATCCCAGGTAATTACGGGTGCATGCCACAAGCGCCAGCAATGATTCTGCAGGGTGTTTTTAACTACGGTTACCTGGTCGCTGTTTTTGCGGTAACGGCTATATTTGGTGTTGGTGGGGATTAGCTGGTTGGGATCATTTTGATAATCGTATACCTGCGCTGTTTTGAACCACACATCGTCTACGCCAATTTCCGCCGCCAGTCTCTTTACGTCTTCAACCTGGTGTTCGTTTGGTTTTACCACCAGGAATTGAAAAATTATAAAGGGTGTTTTACTTTTCATTGTTTGTTTCCACTTCACTATATTTTTTGCGCCTTCCAGTACTTTATTTAACTGTCCGCCTACGCGATATTGCTGGTAAACTTCCTGGGTGGTGCCATCAATAGAAATTATCAGCCTGTCTAAACCGCTTTCAATGGTTTTTTTTGCATTGGCATCCGACAGGTAATGTGCATTGGTGGAAGTGGCGGTATAGATTTTTTTGGCCGATGCATATTTCACCATGTCAAGAAATTGCGGGTTGAGATAGGGCTCACCCTGGAAATAAAAAACCAGGTAATACAATTCCTTGTACATCTGGTCGATGGTTTCGCTAAAAAAATCATTTTGCAACATACCCGTGGGACGTGTGAAAGCGCGCAGTCCGCTTGGACATTCAGGGCATCTTAAATTACATGAAGTAGTAGGTTCTATGGATATGGAAATTGGGAAACCCCATTGTATGGGCCTGCCTGTCCATTTGCTGATGTAAAAGCTGCTCAAAACCCTTGCCGCATTCCATGCCCGGCGCGGCGTAAGCTTCGATATCAGGTTAATGCTGTCTGTATAGTTGAATCGACCCATTGTGGGGGTAAAATTAAGGTGAATGCCCCAGATGGGTGAAATTCAAAAGTCAAAACTAAAAAGTCAAATCAGAACAGGATTTTGCCGCTGATTCGCAGATTATTTTGTCTGGACTAGGATTAATAGGATTAAAGGAACAGGATTGGCTGAACCTCTTTTACTCTGTGAAAACCTCTTTTCCTTTGCGGCAAAAATGGCCGCAGATTCGCAGATTACGTAACACTCACCACTCAACACCCAACACAATTTTTTGCCGCGGATTAGTTGTCTTGACTAGGATTTATTGGATTTGCAGGATTTTAGGAAGTTCGAACCCAGTTAAAATGGCTGCAAGGTCGCAGATTACATATCACTCACCACGCAACACCCAACACAATTTTTCTGCCGCAGATTATTTTGTCTGGACTAAGATTTATAGGATTTGTAGGATTTTAGGAACAGGATTGGCTGAGCCTTCTTTGCTCTGTGAATACCTCCCGTCCTTTGTGGCAAAAAAATGGCCGCAGATTCGCAGATTACATAACACTCACCACTCAACACCCAACACAATTTTTTGCCGCAGAGTCGCAGATTACTTGTCTTGACTAGGATTTATAGGATTAAAGGATTTTAGGAACAGGATTGGCTGAACCTCTTTTGCTCTGTGAATACCTCCCGTCCTTTGTGGCAAAAATGGCCGCAGATTCAGTCCTTCTGCATAAAACACAACACTTACCACTTAACACCCATCACAATTTTTCTGCCGCAGATTCGCAGATGGGGCCAATTCAAAATATAAAATTCAAAATTCAAAATAACACCAACCGGTTATATTTGCAACTGAGTCTGAAACCTGATGGCAATCCGAAAAAAGAAAAAAATTTCCCGCAAGCTTTTAATGGTTTTTATAGTTTTTGCAGGCATGGGTGTTTCTGCCTGGCTGTGGTACCGTTACCACGCCACAAATTTTATTACCTATCCCGAATTCGGTATTGCTGTTCCTTCCAATTATCCCATTCATGGCATTGATGTATCTCATCACCAGGATAATATTAACTGGGACCTGGTTAAAAATATGCAGGTAAAAAACATCAGGATTGGGTTTGCTTTTATAAAGGCTACCGAGGGCATTGGACGTGTGGACAGCCATTTCAATCAAAATTGGTTCCGGTCAAAAGATGCAGGAATGTGCAGGGGCGCTTATCATTTTTTTCTGGCTACCAAGAGCGGAAAGTTGCAGGCCCAGAACTTTATTGATGTGGTAAGCCTCAAGCGCGGCGATCTGCCGCCGGTGCTGGATGTGGAACAAACCTATGGTGTTTCCACTGAGCGGTTGCGCCGCGAAGTAAAAGCGTTCCTTCAAACCACCGAACAATTCTATGGCGTGAAACCTATTATTTATACGAATGTTGATTTTTACAAGCAATACCTCAACGGCCAGTTCGACGATTACCCGCTTTGGGTAGCGCACTACCTGCGACAAGATACACCACGCATCAAACGCGATTGGATATTCTGGCAACACAGCGAAGCCGGAAGGGTAAACGGCGTTGGTTACAAAGTAGATTTTAATGTTTTCAATGGCGATTCAACTGAATTTCGTAACCTGCTGATGGAGTGAGGGGGAAGGCGTGAGACGTGAAGCGTGAGGCGTAGGGTGGAAAGTTTGAGGTTTGAGGTTTAAGGTTTAAGGCAAAAACATCCGTTATCAAAAGGGTTTAATATTCATTTGTTAATTTTGGTTTATTAGCCTCTAGTCTTAGAACTTAATACTATTAAATTCATTCAATAATTTTGGTCTAATAGCCACTAGTCTTAGTACTTAGTACTCTATACTTAATACTCTCTCATGAGCAGCATGGAACCAGATGCAGCGGATTTTTTAAAACGGATCGTTTGGTCTGTTACACTGGTATTTGTGTATATGTTCATATTGGTCAGTGCCGGTATTTACGGAAACTGGTTTTTCTTTTATGATGCTCCCACATTGGGCAATTATATTTTTTATACCTGGGTACTGTTTAGCAGTGTGGGTGTGGTATACTTGCTGATAAGATGGTGGAAACGCAAATTTCCGCACGGATGAACAAGTAAAAATCATACCGCCCAAACGAAAAAAATAGTCGTCATCGTTTGGTCAGACATTAATTAATTCTTACTGTCCTTTGCATCTAATATTACCGGGTTGCTGCCCTTGCCCATAATAATTACTTTGGCATTGGCAGATTTGGCTATCTCTAATTGTGCTTTGATGCTTTCATACTGCAATTGCCTGTCTGTAAGGCTTTCGCTGATGATGCGCTGGTAATCGGCGATACCCTGTGCTTCCACGCGTTTACGCTCGGCTTCCTGTTTTTCTTTTTGCAGCACAAACTGCATCTTCTGTGCATCCTGCTCCGCATTTATTTTTTGTTCGATGGTAGCTTTTACCGACTGGGGCAGCGTAATATTTCTTACCAGTAGGTTTTCCAGGAGCAACCCGCGTTTGCTGAAATCGGCTTCAATGGTTTTGAAAATGCGTTGTTGAAATTCATCTCTTTTTGTAGAATACAGCGATACTGCTTCGTAATAAACGGCATTGTCCCTGATTCGTGTTCTTGTAATGGGCCGCACAATCTTGTCTTCATAATTATCACCGGTTTCTGACAGCAATTTGGGCGCTTCATTGGGAATAACGCGGTACAATACAGACAGGTCAATGGTTACTTCCAATCCATCGGCGGTCAATACCCTGATGGCGTCATCGCCGCTTTTATGTCCTTCGTCCTGTAGACCGCTCATGGTATAATTCTGTGTTTTTATATCCAGTTTTACCACATCCACCAGGGGATTGATGAAATGCAGTCCGCTGCCCAGTACGTCCTTTTGTATTTTGCCAAACAATTTTTGTGCGCCGGCCTGTCCGGCTTCAATCTGAATTATACACGAAGTAAGAATACCCAGCAGCATCACCACCAGGCCTACAATGCGCACAGGGCCGCTGAATCTTTTAAGGTTTACATCTCCGCGAAGCAGCGCCTGGCCAACAAAGAAAATTATCAGCCCGAAAATAAGGAGTATCATTATGAATGTTTTGGTTGCGTAATAATTGATTTTAAATCCCGCATCAGCTGCTGTGATCTGCCACTATCATCCATTTGCCGTTTATTTTCCTGAACAACAGGGTGTAGTGGCCGCCTATATCGCCCACGCTTCTTTTTAAAAACCATTTGCCCAGCACCCAGTAATAATCAGGCGCCAGTTTTTTCAATTTTAGTATGTCAAAAAACAGCTTGCCCATTTTTTCATTGCTGTCGTAATTCTTTTTATAGTTGTTCAGCGTATTGGCATAACCGTAAGTAACGCCGCTTTTGCCGATAAACATGAGCGAGTCGTTGTTCCAGTAGCCGCTCATAAATTCTTCCAGGTTGCCCTTGTTCCACGAAACCGTTTGGCGGTTCAGTAAATCTGTAATTTCTTTTTCGTCTTTTTTTGACTGTGCGGTTGCCAGCAGGGCAGAGAGGACAGCTGCCAGAATGAAGCCGTATTTTTTCATTGTATAAAGGTATTGAACAGGGTGTAAGGTAAAAGGTTTAAGGTGTTTTTTTGCGGAATGGCAAATAAAGAAATAAAATCGTGAGAAAGGTTGACTGATGACTGTAAAAAAAATACCTGGTACCGTTTGGCACCAGGCATTAAACTCAACCGGGCAGTTGTTCACCACCCGGCTGTATACAGACTATAGACAGTACATGGTTGAGGGTTGAAAGGTAGGGGTGACGATTCATTTCAACTACCATTTCCTTTCACCGGTGAATTTTATCAAAAAAACATTAAGTGGCCCAGGCTTTGTCGCCTTTTTTGTAATCTACGCAGCCTTCATATTTTCCGGGTATGGCCACATAACGGAGGGCTTGTGTTGCGCCTTCTTTAGAGGTAAAATAGCCAAACAGGGTGAGCTGTTTCATTTGGGTAAAATAATGTGTAGGGTCTTCTTTCTTTTTATTTTTCTGGTAGTCTTTGGCTTCTTTATCCAATGCTGTCAGAAAAGTAGTTCTTTGTTCGGGGGTAGAATCCATAAAAGATTTTCCGTTGGCCTTTTTGCTGGCTTCGTTGAGTTTGCCGATGCCTTCATGGAAAATTTTCTGCTCTTTCTCATCATAGCAATCGTTTACCATAACGGTCATGAACGTGCCCACTTTGGCTGCTTTTGCACCCGGGCTTTTTGTTGCAGGTAATATGGTATCTGCAACTTCATCTAAAAAAGCAACGTCTTCTGCATTAAAAACAGGACCGCCCATGGCTGGTACGTTCTTGCAACCGGTCAGCAAAAGCTCACCACCAATAAAAGCACCGCCGGTAAGCACTGTAATCATTTTTAGAAGCTCTCTTCTGTCCATATAGATTTTGTTTTATAGTGTTTAAAGATATGTTTTTTCCTGGTTCAGGGCCTTCAGCTTTTAGCTTTTAATCATTAGCGGTCAGCCCCCATTTCTACCGCAAAAGCACTAAAAGCCAGTAGCTAACGGCTTACAGCTATAGATTCCCTTTTTTCAATTCCGCTACTGCAAAATCCGCTGCCCTGGCTGTTAAGGCCATATAGGTAACAGACGGGTTTTGGCAGGCCGATGACGTCATACAGGCCCCATCGGTATTGAATACATTCTTCACTTCATGCACCTGGTTCCATTGGTTCAGCACCGATGTTTTAGGGTCTTTCCCCATTCGGGCAGTTCCCATTTCATGGATACATAAACCCGGGTTGGCCTGCGCATCATCGAATGTATAGATGTCTTTGAACCCGCTTTTGTCCAGCATTTCTGCGGCACTGTCTTTCATGTCTTTACGCATGGCCCTTTCATTCTCTTTAAAATCGCAGTCAATATCTGCCAGCGGTAAACCCCATTTATCTTTTTTGTCTTTGCTTAATGTTACGCGGTTGTCTTCATAAGGAAGGTGTTCACCCCAGCTGCCCAGCCACATGGCCCATTTGCCTGGCTCGGTCATTGATTCTTTAAGTTCAACGCCAATACCTTCATGGCCATTGCTTCTTCCGCGGGATGCGCCGCCCTGGTAACCAAATCCGCGCACATAATCTTTCTGTTTTGTTTTCTCATCCAGGTTGCGGAAACGCGGAATATAAATACCATTGGGCCTTCTGCCATAAGTATACTGGTCTTCAAAACCTTCGTAACTGGCGCCGGCACCTACATGATAGTGATGATCCATCAGGTTGCGACCCAATTGGTCGCTGCTGTTGCCCAGGCCGTTGGGAAAGGCATCCGATTTTGAATTCAGCATAACATATGTAGAACCGATGGTAGATGCATTCAGGAAAATTATTTTTGCATAATACTCTTCGGTTTTCATAGTGAGCTCGTCGATGATGCGCACGCCTGTTGCTTTCTTTTTTTCTTTATCGTACAGCACCTCCATTACAATTGAATGAGGACGCAGCGTTAGGTTTCCGGTGGCCATAGCAACCGGAAGTGTACCCGAATTGCTGCTGAAGTAACCGCCGAAGGGGCAGCCCCTGTCGCAAAGATTCCTGTACTGGCAGGGTCCGCGGCCATTCCAACCACGGGTAAGGTTGGCTACCCGGCCAATGATCATTCGTCTGCCGTCTGTGAATGTATCTTTTATCTTACCCGCAACATGTTTTTCAAGACAGTTCATTTCCATGGGTGGAAGAAAATCGCCGTCTGGTAATTGCGGCATTCCTTCTTTTGACCCGCTGATACCCACAAATCTTTCTACATAGCTATACCAGGGGTCAATATCACGGTAACGTATAGGCCAGTCTGCGCCATGCCCGTCTTTTGCGTTTGCCTCAAAATCAAGATCGCTCCAGCGGTAACATTGCCTGCCCCACATTAAACTGCGGCCGCCTACATGATAACCCCGTATCCAGTCGAACGGTTTTACCTGTGTATAAGGATGTTCTTTATCGTTTACAAAAAAATGTGCGTTCGATTCATTGCAAAAACCACGCACCTGTACATGCTGGTCTTCTTTTAACCGATTGGAATTGGTATTACGGTGCAACAGTTCCCAGGGCGCCAGGTTGGTGGTAGGATAATCTTTTACATGTTCCACTTTTCTGCCACGTTCCAGAACAATTGTCCGGAGCCCTTTCTCACACAACTCTTTGGCCGCCCAGCCGCCACTGATACCGCTGCCCACCACTATTGCATCGTAGGTATTTTGCGCAACTGCTTTGTTATTGATATGCAACGAATCTCCTGGCATTGGTTATTTGATGATGATTGGTTTAATTAACTTAATACTGACTGCTGGTGAGCGTCAGCAGCTGTTAGCTTTTAGCCATTAGCTGTTAGCGCTTCCTGATTAACAATACTGTTCAAACTTATAGCTAATGGCTAAAAGCTAATAGCTATATATTTCCTTTCTTTAGTTCTTCCACGGCAAAATTGGCGGCCCTGGCAGTCAGCGCCATATATGTAAGCGATGGGTTTACGCAGGATGCCGACGTCATGCAGGCACCATCGGTAAGAAATACATTTTTTGCATCCCATACCTGGTTGTGACTGTTGAGCACAGATGTCTTTGGATCTTTACCCATTCTTGCACTGCCCATCTCGTGTATGCCATCGCCAATTTCGTGGCCGCTATCGCGCGTTTTAATATCTTTTGCACCTGCTGCTTCCAGCATGGCTACCGCTTCGGTAACAATGTCTTTTCTCATCTTCATTTCATTCTCCTGTAAAACCGCATCCATCGCCAGTATGGGCAGTCCCCATTTGTCTTTCCTGTTTTTATCGAGGCTAATGGTATTGTTATGGTGCGGCAGCAGTTCACCAAAACCACTGAGGCCCATTACCCACGGTCCGGGTTCCGTTAATGCTTCTTTGAGATCGGCGCCGATATTCATTTCCGCCACATCGCGGCTCCATCCCTGGCGACTGGCCGATCCCTGGTAGCCAAAGCCACGCAGGTAATCTCTTTTATCTCCATTAATATTTACAAACCTTGGAATATAGATACCGTTTGCGCGACGGCCATAATAATATTTATCATCAAAGCCTTCTACTGTGCCGGAAGCACCAAGGTTATAATGATGGTCCATGATATTATGTCCGAGCTCGCCGCTGCTGCTACCCAGTCCACCGGACCATACGTCGGTGGCGGAGTTCATCAATACCCAGGCACTGTTTAATGCAGAGGCGTTTACAAAAACAATTTTGGAATAAAACTCGTATGTTTTATTGTTTTCCGCATCTACAATTTCAACGCCTTTTGCTTTTTTTGAATCCTTATCGTATAAAATTTTTGAAACAATGCTCCATGGCCTTACGGTGAGGTTGCCGGTTGCCCTGGCGGCGGGCAGAGTAGAAGATTGTGTGCTGAAGTATGCTCCAAACTGGCAGCCTTCCCAGCACCGGTTGCGGAACTGGCATTGTGTTCTGCCTGGCAGGGGTGCTGTTAAATTGGCTACGCGGCCAATAAACATATGCCGGTCGCCTTTCCATTTTTCTTTTATCCTGGCAGCAACTTCTTTTTCCACGCAGTTCATATCCATCGGAGGCAGAAACTGCCCGTCGGGCAAATGTGCGAGTCCTTCTTTGGAACCGCTTACGCCGATGTGTTTTTCAACGTGGTCGTACCAGGGTGCTATATCACGGTAACGTATAGGCCAGTCTATGGCCCAGCCATCTTTTGCATTGCCTTCAAAATCAAGATCGCTCCAGCGGTAGCTTTGTCTGCCCCATAATATAGAGCGGCCACCCAGCTGGTAGGCGCGCCACCACTTAAATGGTTTTATTTCTGTGTAAGGCGCGTCATTGTCCTGTACCCAGTAGTTGATGATGGGCTCTGCTTTGCCCCAGGTACGCGCAATAACAGGCCGGTTTTTTAGATCTGCTTTTGTTACGGTGCCGCGGTGCGGCAGTTCCCATATGTCTTTTTCTGCAGACTTATAGTCTTTGATGTGTTCAAAATTTCTGCCCCGTTCCAGCATCAGCACCTTTAACCCTTTTTCGCACAATTCTTTTGCCGCCCAGCCGCCGCTGATCCCAGATCCTATTACAATGGCATCGTAGGTATTTTGCGCAACCGCTTTATTATTGATGTTTAATGAATCTCCGGGCATGTTTGATTTTTAATAATACTTCGTTTTTATAACCAGGGTCATTGTTCTAACGGGTTCACTAGCTGTTAGCTGTTAGCTATTAGCTGTTAGGGCTTCTGCCAGTAGCAGCCGCATGTAACCACAAACGAACTTATAGCTAATAGCTAAAAGCTAACAGCTTTCCTACAAATTGCCTTTCTTCAGTTCACTTACGGCATGATCGGCGGCCCTTGCGGTAAACGCCATGTAGGTCAATGATGGGTTTACACACGAAGCGGAAACCATAAACGCACCGTCTGTTACAAATACATTGGGGGCATCCCATACCTGGTTGAATTTATTGAGTACGGAAGTTTTTGGATCTTTACCCATGCGTGCAGTACCCATTTCATGAATGCCCCTGCCCAGTGTACCATCGCCATCGCGGCCTCTCACATTTTTTACGCCTGTGGCTTCCAGCATTTCAATTGCATCGTTCAGCATATCCTTGCGCATCTTCTTTTCATTCTCTTTGTACTCTACATCAAATGCGAGCACTGGCAGTCCCCATTTATCAAGGCGTTGTTTGCCATTCTTATCGGCTACGGGGCGCATGCCCAAATCTTTACCGGAGATGGGATCATTGAATTGTTCCGTCTTATCGCCGTACAATGTCTTATCCAGGTAGATCCTGTTTTCATGGTAAGGCAGGGTTTCGCCAAAGCCGCCGATGTTCATGGTCCAGCCGCCCGGTTCTGTAAGCGCATCCTTAAAATCGCCGCCGATAGTCAGTTCTTCCAGTGAACGGTTATAGCCTTCGCGGCTGCCACCGCCCTGGTAGCCAAAGCCACGCAGGTAATCTCTTTTATCTCCGTAAAAATTACGGTAACGCGGTATATAAATGCCGTTGGCGCGTCTTCCAAAATAGTATTTGTCTTCATACCCGTCTACATGTCCGCTGGCGCCAATGCCCAGGTGATGGTCCATTACATTATGGCCCAGCTCACCGCTGCTGCTGCCCAAACCATCGGGCCAGATATCGGTGGCCGAATTCATTAAGATCCATGCACTGTTCAACGCGGAGGCATTTACGAATATAATTTTGGCGTTGTAAGTATAGGTCTTGTTGTTTTCACCGTCCAGCACTTCTACACCGGTAGCTTTCTTTTTATCTTTGTCGTAGATCAGTTTTGTAACGATGCTCCAGGGGCGCATGGTCAGGTTGCCGGTTTTTTCGGCTGCGGGCAGGGTAGACGACTGTGTACTGAAATATGCGCCAAACGGGCATCCGAGCCAGCATTTGTTCCTGAACTGGCAATTGGTTCTGCCTTCATGCGGTACTGTAATGTTGGCAACACGGCCAATGATCATATGGCGGCTGCCTTTATAATGTTCCTTTAAACGTGCGGCAACATCTTTCTCCACGCAGGTCATGTCCATTGCCGGAAGAAATTGTCCGTCGGGTAATTCTGCAAGTCCTTCTTTGGATCCGCTGATACCTGCAAACTTTTCTGCGTAGTCATACCAGGGAGTAATTTCTTTATAACGAATGGGCCAGTCGATGCCTACTCCTTCTTTTGCATTGGCTTCAAAGTCCATATCGCCCAGGCGGTAGCTCTGCCTGCCCCACATCAATGAACGGCCACCTACATGGTAACCGCGGAACCAGTCGAAGCGTTTTACTTCTGTATATGGACTTTCCTTATCGTTTGCCCAATAATCCAGGTTGGTTTCATTGAGCGGGTAGTCACGTTTCAGGGCCGGATAGTCTTTTATCATTTCCTGTGTGCGGCCGCCACGGTGCGGAAACTCCCAGGGATCTTTGGATGCATTTACATAATCTTTGATATGCTTAATATCCCGGCCGCGCTCCAGCATCAAAACTTTTAATCCTTTTTCGCAAAGTTCTTTGGCGGCCCATCCGCCACTGATACCGGAACCAATTACAATGGCATCGTAGGTATTTTGTTCTACGGCTTTGTTGTTGACGTTGAGAGAATCTCCAGGCATGTTATATGTTATTTGTTTAAAATACGAGCTGTTAGCGGTTAGCTTTTAGCTATTAGCTGTCCGGCAACAGATTTTTGAAATTATGTTATTATATTATTAGCTTTTATCTACTAGCACCTGGTCTTGATCCGGGCTAACAGCTAATAGCTAAAAGCTGTTTATAAGTTTTGTTTCTTTAATTCGCTTACCGCATGTTCTACAGCCCTTGCTGTAAATGCCATGTATGTTAAAGATGGATTCTGGCAGGCGGCAGAGGTCATGAATGAACCATCTGTAACAAATACATTGGGTGCATCCCAAACCTGGTTAAATTTATTGAGAACCGAAGTTTTTGCTTCCTTACCCATGCGGGCTGTTCCCATTTCATGTATTCCGCGTCCCAGTGTGCCATCGCCTTCCCATCCCTTTACATCTTTAACGCCGGCAACGGTAAGCATTTCAATGGCATCGTCCTTCATGTCTTTGCGCATCTTCTTCTCGTTCTCTTTGTATTCCACATCAAAAGCGAGTACGGGAAGTCCCCATTTATCCAGTCGTTGTTTGCCGCTTTTATCTGCTACCGGGCGTTCAATTTCCCTGCCCATTGCCGGGTCTTTGAATATTTCGGTCTTATCGCCATACAGGGCTTTATCGATATATATCTTATTGTCGTGGTAAGGCAGTGTCTCGCCAAAGCCACCAAAGCCCATGGACCAATGGCCGGGTTCGGTCATAGAATCTTTGAATGCGCCACCAATGGTTAACTCCGGTATATGTGCACCCCAGCCCTGCCGGCTGGCGCCACCCTGGTAGCCAAAGCCGCGCAGGTAATCTCTTTTATCGCCAAACAGGTTCCTGTAGCGTGGTATATAAGGACCATTGGCGCGGCGGCCGAAATAATACTTGTCTTCATATCCTTCCACACTTCCGCTGGCGCCGATACCCAGGTGGTGGTCCATTACATTATGGCCCAATTCTCCGCTGCTGCTACCCAGTCCATCGGGCCATACATCGGTGGCGGATTGCATGAGTATCCAGGCCGAATTCAATGCGGAGGCATTGAGAAAAATTATTTTTGCGTTGTAAGTATAGGTTTTCATGGATTCGCCGTCCAGCACTTCTACACCGGTAGCTTTTTTCTTGTCTTTATCGTACAGAATTTTTGTAACAATGCTCCAGGGCCTCACGGTAAGATTACCGGTTTTCATGGCAGCAGGCAAAGTAGAGGATTGCGTGCTGAAATACGCACCAAACGGGCAACCAAGCCAGCATTTATCGCGGTACTGGCATTGGGTTCTTCCCTCATGCGCCACCGTTAGATTGGCGCTGCGGCCCATAATTATACGACGGAATGATTTGGGATCATAATGAGCATTCATTCTTGCAGCCACATCTTTTTCCACACAGTTCATCTCCATGGCCGGCAGGAACTTGCCATCGGGCAATTGCGGCATATTATCATGCGCGCCGTTGATGCCCGCAAATTTTTCTACATAATCATACCAGGGCGCTATTTCATTGTAACGGACGGGCCAGTCAATGGCGATACCATCCTTGGCATTGGCATCAAAATCAAAATCGCTCCAGCGATAACTCTGACGACCCCACATCAGCGAACGGCCGCCTACATGGTAACCACGAAACCAGTCGAATCTTTTTATTTCTGTATACGGGCTGTCTTTATCGCTGCACCAGTAGTCCAGGTTGGTTTCATTTAGCGGGTAATCTCTTTTTAAGACCGGGTAGTCTTTTGTCATCTGTTCGGTTCGGCCGCCACGATGCGGAAAATCCCACGGATCTTTGCTGGCATTTACATAATCTTTGACATGTTCAATATCGCGCCCGCGCTCCAGCATTATCGTTTTTAATCCTTTTTCACACAATTCTTTCGCGGCCCATCCTCCACTGATTCCAGAGCCGATGACGATTGCGTCGTATGTATTGTCTGCCATATAGTATTGTTATAAGTCTTTTTGAAAAGCTGTTGGCTTAAAGCTTTAAGCTATTAGTTCTTTTACTGGTATAAATGCGGCGTCTTGCTAATAGCTAACGGCTAATAGCTAACAGCTGTTTACACATCGCAGGTCTTCACAGCCTGTTTCAGTGCCGCTATTTTATCTTTTGGTTCTTTTGCGGTTGGAATAAATTCCTGTGCCACATAATCTTTAAACCCGGTATCTATAATGGCCTGCATAATAGCAGGGTAGTTGAGTTCCTGGCTGCTGTTTATTTCATGACGGCCAGGCACACCTGCAGTATGGTAATGACCGATGTACTGGTGGTTGTCTCTGATGGTTCTGATAACATCTCCTTCATCTATCTGCATATGATAGATATCATACAGCAGTTTAAAATTTTCTGAGCCGATGGCCTTGCACAATGCTACACCCCAGGGTGTACGGTCGCACATATAATCCTTGTGATCTATTTTACTGTTGAGCAGCTCCATTTGTATAATCACGCCATTTTTTTCTGCCAGTGGCAAAATTTTCTTTAGGCCTTCGGCGCAATTTTTCAATCCTGTTTCATCATCCATTCCATTACGGTTGCCACTGAAGCAAATCAGGTTTTTGTACCCTGCTTTGGCCATCAAAGGAATTACTTCTGTATAATCTTTAATCAATTGTTCATGAAATTCGGGCCGGTTAAAGCCATTTGTTAAACTAACCTTGCCGCCATGGTAGCACATGGAACTGAACATGCCGTACTGTTGCAGAATGGGCCAGTCTTTGGGGGGAACCAGGTCAATGGCGCTAAAGCCAATTTTCTTTACTGCTTTACAAAGTTCGTCGAGCGGTACAAAGTTGTAACACCACTGGCAAACGGAGTGGTTGATGTTTCCTTTAAATTTCACAGCAGATGAATTTTCTGAAGCTTCTGAAGCAATTGCGGGTATCATGGACGATGCGCCGATAGCTGCAGTTCCTGCAAGCAGATTTTTAAGGGCGGCACGCCTGTTTTGTTTGTCTGGCATACTAATCAGTTAGAGAGTGTATAATGCGGCCTGTCTATGAAGCTGGTATCAATACTTTTTTCTGTTTTTGTGTTTTCATATAAAAGAATAGACCGGTAAATGCTACAATTAATACAATGGGTATCACCAGGGTTACATTTATTATATCCTGACCGGCTTCTGCGGGAGGTTTACTCTGTTGTAACTTATCATAATACCCCCCCATAAAAATCATGTACACGGATACGGCAAACATACCGGCTGCCCCCATAAAATTGAGGCCAACGGCACCAGTCTCCGGCAAATTTTCCGATACAAATCCAATCATGGTAGGCCAGAAATAACAAACGCCCATACCAAATATCAATGCCCCTGCAAAAAGTGTATTGCCGGATGAATGACCCAATAAATATAAACCTAAAGCCGCCAGTATAGCGGATATTAACAAAACGCCCTGGGGCGCCAGCCGGTGCACCACCGGACCGGCAAATGCGCGGCCAACCACCATTACACCTGTTTCTATGGTAAGCAGTAATATGGCATTGTCTGTAACATTTTTCAGCAAAACATCAATCCACTGCCCGGTAAACAATTCGGTAATAGCCGTACCGAACATGAGAATAATCATCAGTATAAACAATGGTTTCAGCAATGCCTTATACATCTGCCCGGAAGAGATACCGCTGGCAACCCTTTCGGTAACGGGGAAAGTAAGCTTGCTGAAAAGATACCCGTAAATAAGCGTTGGTATAATCATTAAACCAACCTGTACCTGCCATCCCACTCCTGCCTTGTCAAGAAAGTATACTATCAGTGTACCTATCACAATACCTCCCGGAAACCACAAATGGAAGTGATTGAGTTTAGTAGTTTTATTATCCGAATGAATGGTGGCAACCAACGGGTTACAGGCGGCTTCCACAGTGCCATTGGCTATTCCGATGCAGAGTGTAGAAATAAACAGGGTCCAGTAGCCGCTTGCAAAAATGGTGAGCAGTATGCCGATGAGGTGAAAAACAAAGGCTGCGATCAGCAACTTTTTCATACCAATAATATCCACTACCATTCCGCCTACTATAATGGCCAGTGGAAAGCCCCAGAACGCGGTAGCAGCAATTGTGCCCAGCTGTTGGGCATCCAGCTCAAACTGTGTGCCCAGGCGCCCGAGGATTCCGGCGCGTATACCAAAAGAAAGTGAAGTAACAAGCAAGGCCATACAGCTGGCAACAAACAGTTGTTTACGTTGAACGTTTGGTAGCATATCGTTTTAAAGTTAGGTGTAGAAAACAAAGGGGTTTCTTTTTCAGACGTTTTATTAACCTTATTCCTGCCCCGGAAAAAAGTCACACATCATATATATATGAAACCGCCCACATAAAATGCGGAGCTAAATGTAATTTTTATTTTTTATAAATACCATCTTACAATTTATTTTTATCTTACTTTTTTTGGAAAGAACTTCTTACTTTTCCTGTCCTGTTTCCAAAATAGAAAGATTGCTCTAACCATATTCCGAAAATTTTAATTGCTAATACAATGAACAGAAAGTTAAGAATGGGAATGATAGGTGGTGGTAAAGATGCTTTTATAGGCGCTATTCACCGCATTGCAGCCAATATGGACGGATTAATAGAACTTGCCTGCGGCGCACTGAGTATTAATCCGGAAGTAGCCAAAGATTCGGGCCGATCATTGTTCTTACCGGAAGACAGAACCTACCTCACTTACGAAGAAATGATTGCAAAAGAAGCAACATTACCGGCAGACAAGCGCATGGATTTTGTAACCATTGTTACTCCCAATTTTGCGCATTTTGCACCTGCAATGAAGGCGATGGACAATGGATTTCATGTAGTGATAGAAAAGCCGATAGCCTTTACTTCCGATGAGGCCAAACAACTGAAAAAGAAAGTGGAAGATACCGGCCTTATCCTTTGCCTTACACATACTTATTCCGGTTACCCCCTGGTAAAACAGGCCAGGCAAATGATAAAAGACAATGTGCTGGGAAAGATCAGGAAAGTATGGGTTGAATACCCGCAGGGTTGGCTGAGCAAAATGAGTGAGCGCGAAGGCAATGCACAGGCCGCCTGGAGAACTGACCCTAAAAAAAGCGGTAAGAGCGGCGCTATGGGCGATATAGGTACCCATGCCGCACACCTGGCTGAATATATTACTGGTGCAAAGATCACGCACCTCTGTGCCGATTTAAATATTATGGTAACCGGCCGCGCGCTGGATGATGATGGCAATGTGCTCCTGAAATTCGATAACGGAGCCGCAGGCGTGCTCATGGCATCGCAGGTGGCTGCAGGTGAAGAAAATGCCCTGAAAATCCGGGTATATGGTGAGAAAGGCGGTATTGAATGGGCACAGCATGAACCCAATACTTTATTGGTAAAATGGCTTGATCAGCCGGCCCAGATTCTGAGGGCGGGTGGAAACTATAGCGATCGGTTAAGCAGCTTCGCCACCCACAATGCACGCACACCCGGCGGCCACCCCGAAGGTTACCTGGAAGCATTTGGTAATATCTACCGCAATTTTGCTTTAACACTTGGTGCCAGAATAGACGGGACAACGCCTACCAAAGAAATGCTCGATTTTCCCGGAGTAGAAGACGGTATCCGCGGTATGGCATTCATAGATAACGTTGTGGCATCAGCGCAGAGCGATAAAAAATGGTGGGAGTATACGTTGTAAGTGGGCGTGTGATGCGTTAAGTGTTATGTGCTAAGTGGTAAGTGGTGAATGGCAAGTGGGCGCTTGATGTGTTAAGTTGTAAGTGGCGAGTAGCGAGTGGGCGAAAGACAAACCGCGTTAAAGACTTATTACTTAGCACTTAGAACTTCCTGTGGACGAAAATCAAACTACGATAAAGACTTAAAACTTAATACTTAGAATCTTCTCCCCGCGGCAAAGACTTATAACTTAAAACTTAGAACTTTCTCGCTTAACCCGCTAAAGCAACTTATAACCTATTACTTAAAACTTAAAACTTGCTTGATGACGACACTGAAAGGACCGGGAATTTTTCTTGCGCAGTTTATGGGAGATGCAGCTCCTTTTAATTCGTTGAAGTCAATTTGCGAATGGGCAAAAAGCATCGGTTTCGTGGGTGTACAGATTCCAACCTGGGACAACCGCTGCATCGACCTGCAAAAAGCCGCCGAAAGCAAAACCTACGCAGATGAAATAAAAGGTATTGTAAATGGTGCCGGACTGGAAATTACAGAACTCTCCACCCACTTACAGGGCCAGCTGGTAGCGGTTCACCCCGCTTACAATGAGTTGTTCGACGGTTTCGCACCCGAACAATACCGCAACAACCCGGCAGCAAGAACAGAATGGGCCGTTAACCAGTTGAAATATGCAGCCAAAGCCTCCCAAAACCTGGGATTGAATGCACATGCGACTTTCAGCGGCGCTTTACTGTGGCAAACCGTATATCCATGGCCACAGCGTCCGGCAGGATTAGTAGAAACCGGTTTTAAAGAACTGGCCAAACGCTGGCTGCCCATACTGAACGTATTTGATGAAAACGGCATCGATCTTTGTTATGAGATACATCCCGGCGAAGATTTGCATGATGGCATCTCGTATGAAATGTTCCTGGAAAAAGTAAACAATCACCCGCGTGCCTGTTTGTTGTATGATCCCTCGCATTTTGTATTGCAATGCCTCAACTACCTGGAATATATTGACAATTACCACGAACGCATCCGCATGTTTCATGTAAAAGATGCGGAGTTTAACCCAACCGGCAAACAAGGGGTATATGGTGGTTACCAGAACTGGATTGACCGTGCCGGCAGATTCCGTTCATTGGGAGATGGTCAGGTAGACTTTAAATCCATTTTCAGTAAGCTGGCCGCATACGATTACAAAGGATGGGCAGTAATGGAATGGGAGTGCGCTATCAAACACCCGGAAGACGGTGCCAGGGAAGGTTCAGTATTCATAAAAAATAATATCATACGTGTAACTGAAAAGGCATTTGATGATTTTGCGGGCACGGGGAGCGATGAAAAATTTAACCGCGCCATTTTAGGATTGCAGTAGTTTTGCGGGTAAGAAATGCAAAATTAAAAAGTCAAAAGTTAAAAAGATTTGCCGCAGATTACTTTGTCTTAACTAAGATTTGTAGGATAAGTAGGATTATAGGAACAGGATTGGCTGAGCCTCTTTTACTCTTTGAATACCTCCTGTCCTCTGTGGTAAAAAAATGGCCGCAGATTCGCAGCTTAGGTTGTCTTAACTAAGATTAGTAGGATAAGTAGGATTATAGGAACAGGATTGGCTGAGCCTCTTTTACTCTGTGAATACCTCCTGTCCATTGTGGTAAAAAAATGGCCGCAGATTCGCAGCTTAGGTTGTCTTAACTAAGATTAGTAGGATTAGTAGGATTATAGGAACAGGATTGGCTGAGCCTCTTTTACTCTTTGAATACCTCCTGTCCTCTGTGGTAAAAAAATGGCCGCAGATTCGCAGATTAGGTTGTCTGGACTAAGGTTTATAGGATTTTAGGAACAGGATTGGCTGAGCCTCTTTTTCTCTGTGAATACTCCTGTCCTCTGTGGTAAAAAAATGGCCGCAGATTCAGCAGACGCGTCGCTTAATTTAAAATGCAACATTTAAAATAAATTTTCTATCCACCCATATAAAATAGAATTATGATAAAAAAAATCCTGGCACTTTCACTGATAGTTGCCACCTGCTATGCATGTAATAACAATGAAACAAAAAGCACTACCGGTGCTGATTCTGCTGCCGCCAAACCGGCAGAGACACCAGCTGCATCAACAGATCCTTCCTCCAATCCCGATTATGCAAAAGGCCTGGAGCTGATTGGCGCATCAGATTGCCTTACCTGCCATAAAGTAGACGAGACCTCTACCGGTCCGGCTTACCGCGATGTGGCTAATAAATACACAGCCAGCGAAGCCATCATTGATACACTGGCCGGTAAAATTATTACGGGCGGTTCCGGTAACTGGGGATCAATTCCTATGACAGCTCACCCGGCACTTTCCAAAGAAGACGCCAAACAAATGGTGAAATATGTGCTGCTGCTCAGAAACAAATAAAACAAAAATCAATAAATACATGAAAATTCCATTGCTTGCCGTATGCGTGACCGTACTGGCCGCATGCAATAATTCTTCAGACAGCTCAGCTACAACAAAAGACACCACCACTACACCTGCCACCGCACCGGTTGCAGCTGCAGACAGCGGATGGCAGTCATTATTTGATGGTACTACAACCGCCGGCTGGCACAGTTACGGCAAAACCACGGCCGAAGCGAGGTGGAAAGTAATGGACGGCGCGCTTGCCATTGACACCACCGTAAAAAATGGTGAAGACCTGGTGACCGATAATAGTTTCGAAAATTTTGATTTGAAGCTGGAATGGAGAATCTCTAAAAATGGAAACAGCGGCATTATCTTTTTGGTACAGGAAGATACCACCAAATATAAACGTACATACAATTCAGGACCAGAAATGCAGGTACTGGATAATGATGGCCACCCCGATGGAAAAATTACCAAACACCGCGCCGGCGATTTATATGATTTGATAAAAAGCAGTTCCGAGCCAGTAAAACCAGTTGGCGAATGGAACCAGGCAGAGATCATTGTAAACAAAGGCATACTTGAACTTAAGTTGAATGGTGTTACCACGGTATCTACTACCTTGTGGGACGATGCATGGAAAAAACTGGTAGCCGGCAGCAAATTCAAGAGCATGCCCAATTGGGCCACCTTTACTTCCGGAAAAATTGCCTTGCAGGATCATGGCAATGCGGTTTGGTACCGGAATATCCAGATTAAAAAATTGTGACGCGAATGAGACGCCAATAAGACGCGAATGGAACGCGAACAAGAACGCGGATTTAAAACAATTGACAGGAAAGCGCTTGTAACTTTTAATGGAGTAATGTTTCAAAATTGGTTTTCATTGAAGTCTTATTGCTGGTTGTTTTGTGTTTCATTAGCACTTTTTTCGGCGTCCTATTAGCGTCTCATTAGCGGCCTCATTAGCGTCTCATTAGCGTTCTCATTAGCGTTCTTATTAGCGACCTTATTAGCGTTAAAAAAAAATTAAACTGATGCTTGCACATATCCTTTTTAAAAAGATCTTTTTAGTGATGGCACTGGCCTGCGGTATTACGCTGCAGTCGAATAACAACCCTCCGGAAGGCAGTAAACAGAAGAAGATCCTGGTCTTTGCCAAAACAAACGGTTACCACCATGAAAGCATTGCTGCCGGCGTAACAGCTATTCAAAAACTGGGAGCGGAAAATAGCTTTGCGGTAGATACCACCACCGATTCACTGATGTTCTCGGATGCCAACCTGAAACAATACAAAGTAGTGGTGTTTCTAAGCACTACCGGTAAAGTTTTGGGCGAAGGGCAGGAAACGGCGCTGCAAAATTTTATTCACAAAGGCGGTGGGTTTGTGGGCATACACGCCGCAGCTGACTGCGAATACAACTGGCCCTGGTACAATAAGCTGGTAGGCGGCTGGTTTAAGTCTCATCCCAAACAACAGCAGGCAAAATTGCAGGTAATTGACAAAAACCATCTTTCTACCAAACACCTGCCCGATGTATGGGAGCGTTGGGACGAATGGTACAACTACAAAGACCTCAACCCGGACGTAACAGTGCTAATTAAAATTGATGAGACCTCCTATACCGGCGGAGAAAACAATGGCAATCACCCAATGGCATGGTATCACAACTATGAAGGTGGTAAGGCTTTTTATACCGCAATGGGTCATACCAAAGAATCATTTGCAGACCCTGTTTACCTGCAACATGTGCTGGGTGGCATAGAATGGGCGATGGGTAAGAAATAATTATTTATAATGAACAGTTATAAAAAAAGACGGTGGCAGCACCGTCTTTTTTATGGCTATTGTTTTTTCTTTCCCGGTTCATTCAATATTTTTTTCTCATCGGCTTGTAATTTTCTTTTTACTTTAGCCAAATCTTCATCTACGGGTAGCTCTTCCGGTTTTACACCTCTTTGCTGAAGGATATCACGCACAGCAATATTGTTGTCGATGTGTTCTTCAGAAATCTGTCCTTCCCCCTTTAGTTGCCGCTCTATTACATTATGACTGGTTAGCTCAGTGGCAAAATCTTTTGCCTTAATAGTCAGCGTAGGTAGAAAATCTGCCAAAGACCGCGTCTCAGGTATACCCAACTTCTTTTTCATATCGGCAGTGGTAAACCCGCCAAACAATGCCTGGTCTCCTTTGGAACGAATTACTGCAAAATTCTGCTCGCTTACGCCACGTTCATAAATAATGCCTGATAATTTCTTCTCTGCTTTTGAAAGCTTGTCCCTGGCTGATACCCTGGCCAGGTTCAGCAGTCGCTGTTCAATGATTTCCTGCCTGCGAGTCTGTACAGCAAAATAGGTTTGCGCAAATGCAATGGCCGGTTTATTGGAATCGCCGTTTTGAGCCACCAGGTAGCAGGCATATCTTGTAAGGGCAATGTCTTGTAGTTCGCGTTGAGCTCCTTTTGCCAAGCTGATCATTTTCGTGACGTCACGAAAATGATCAGTATTCTTTTCTCCGGCAAGTTCAGCTGCTATTTTGGCCTTTTCTATAGCATTTATAAAATTTTCCCATCGGCTATACCCCAGTATTGCCTGCAGTTCGCGGGCACTCCAGCATTCAACATCTTTAATTACTTTACATGCTGCTTCAAATTGTTGAAGCAATTCGGCAATGATTTCTTTTTTCATAGCAAGAGTTTTTTTAAATGATAAGGTTTTATCGTACCAAAAATCTGGTAATCCGTTTTTATTGTACGCTGCCACAATATAATGGATGCACCCAATTTGAATACATTTGTTTGATGTTCATGTGTTTTTCGTTCCTGCTGAACGACAAACTATTGAAATGCATACCCGTGTATTTGTCAGGATGCGCATGTTTTCCTTTTTCTTTTTGAAAAGAAGCCTGGTTTTGCATTGCAAAAAAATTCGTACCTTATTATGCCAATTCATGAAACATGCGGGGCCTGCAGCAACGATACCTGGTTTTGCTTTTGCTTATCATCAGCCATGTTATGGCCGCGCAAAAAGTTTTGTATTCTCCCACAATTGATAACCGTTCGGTGCTGCGTTTTACCGTGGCGGGTAAAACGGGTGACAATTACTGGATCCAAAAAGAAAAAAGAAAGAAACATGTTTCTCCGCGCGCCGATGAATGGATGAAAGAAGAACAGTTTTTTGAGATATACGACAACAGACTTCAACTGGTAAATTCTATTCCTGCCGCGCCTGTTACGGCATCCACTTTAAAGAAATACCTGCTCTGCGGCAATCAATATTTTGACGAACTTATATTACAAGCCAACCTTCAACAAACTGTTGCGCGTTTGCGAAGATATAACGCCAATGGTGAAATGCTGGCCGACAGCATTATTGCCAGTTTTCCTTTTGCGGAACCCGGCTATAGTTTTATTTTAACTACTTCAGCCAATAAAACCAAAAACCTGTTGCTGGGTTTTCAATCGGTGCCTTCATCGGCGCCCAGGCTGCACGCCATGGTTTTTGACGACCAATGGAAGATTCTTTCCAGCCTGGTTTTTGATTACCCGTTTATTACGCAGCCTTTTATACAGGACGATTTTTTCTGCTTTCCCTCCAGTGTAAACAACGCTCCTGTACAGTTGGCCAATAACGGCGAATGGCTGATGGCATCCCCTTCCCGGACCAGTAATAATTTCCTGCTGCTGCACTTTGATGGAAAAACAAAAAATGTTTCCTATAAAGAAATCATATTGCCCTCGTTGTACAGAATGGAAGACATAGCATTGTATGTAAACAATGAAAGGGGTGAAGCTTTTGCCGGCATACTGAGCAATTACCGCCAGTCAGTACATAAAAACGTGCATGTAACCCATTATTCATTTGCGGGGCAGCTGTTTGATTTTGATTCTTCTTACCGTTTCAGTACGCTGGCAGCCAACCAGTCTAAAAACAATAACCTGGTAAGAGAAAGTTTCATTGCAGTGCCCGATATGGGTTTTATGTTGTTGAAAGAATATGGCCGCAGTTTTACAGGCTGGTACAATGCCGGCAACTATGATCGTCCCTGGGATCCGGAATTTTTATTGGCCAGCAACAATTCCACACCGGCGGCTGCCCGTTTTCCGATAAATGCAAATGGTTACAGTCGTTACAGCACCACCGGTGCTACCGGCGAAAAGTATGACCGCGGCGATCTCAGCGTTTTTTACTTCCCGGGCCGTGCGGCAGACAGCTCCTGGAGTGGTTTTGTCAATAAAAAACAAATTACAGAACTCAATGCGCCTTCCCTTTCTTACCTGTTTGTGCCTTTGCCGGATAAACTGGTCTTTCTTTACAACAGCGCTGAAAGAGATGGCGATCCGTTTGGATGCACCCTTGTACTGGACACACAGGGCAATATGGTTACTGAACGTGAAGTGATCTCGTGGAAAGCCGATCAGTCGTTGATCTGGCAACAATCGCAACAAATATCACCCACCGAAGTTGCCGTGCCTTACGCAAGAAACCAGCAAAAGGGTTTTGCCGTCTTCAGGTTTTGAAAATTCCTGCACCACAAATCAACCAAAAGAAAAAGAGTACCGAAAAATGCTTTATGTACCAAAACCCGATTTGTGGCCTATAATAATGTCATTTTTCTGGAAAATTCGCCCTAACTTTCCCTCCCAATCCGCCTGTCCAAACAGAAATGCTTTTCCCTCTCCCACTTCACTGTATCAATCTGTTTAACGCAAAAAACATTTAACTATGCCTGAGATGTTAGAATCAGTTGGGGGGTCCGCTACTGCCACCCGCCTTCCATCAAAAAGCTACGCAGCCATGGCGGCTTCAGCAAAACTTACACCCTGGGATTTTACCCGCCGCAGTCCAAGGCCGCACGATGTACTGGTAGAAATTTTATACTGTGGCGTTTGCCATACCGATATTCATTTTATAAGAAATGATTTTGGCATGTCTGCTTACCCGCTGGTACCCGGCCATGAAATTGTTGGAAAGGTAACCGCCATTGGCGACCATGTAAAAAAATTTAAGGTGGGCGATACGGTAGGCATTGGGTGCCTGGTAGACTCGTGCCGCGAATGTAACAACTGTAAAGACGATCTTGAACAATATTGCCTTAACGGCGCCACGTATACCTACAGCGCGCCTGAAAAATATGGAGACGGCATTACTTATGGCGGCTATTCTGACCAGATTACATGCGACGAAAATTTTGTGTTGAAAGTAGACAGCAAACTGCCCCTTGCTGAAGTAGCGCCCTTGCTTTGTGCCGGCATTACCACGTATTCGCCTTTGCGCACTTTTAAAGTAGAAGCCGGTCATAAAGTAGCCATACTGGGCCTGGGCGGTTTGGGTCATATGGGTGTAAAATTCGCTGCTGCTTTTGGCGCAGAAGTAACGGTACTGAGCACTTCGCAATCGAAAGAAGCAGATGCCAAAAAACTGGGTGCGCACAAATTTGTTTACACCAAGGATGAAGAACAGGTAAAAAAAGTTCAGGGTTATTTTGATTTCATACTGGATACGGTATCTGCCGAACATGATTATAATTTCTATCTCACCATGCTGAGAACAAAAGGAGCAATGATATGTGTAGGATTGCCCAATACACCGATAGTGGCTCCGGCCGCCAATCTTATTTTTCACGCACGCAGCATTGCTGGTTCATTGATAGGCGGCATTGCCGAAACACAAGAAATGCTTGATTACTGCGCCAGCAAGAATATTACTGCCGATATAGAAATGATCAATATCAGTGATATTGACAAAGCCTATGAGCGGATGGAAAAAAGTGATGTGAAATACCGTTTTGTTATTGATATGGCTACACTGAAATAAATAGTGAATATTATTAATTTTTACCCGGTGCTGCGGAGATATTATTCCGGAGCCCCGGGTAATCTTTTTGGAGCAGGGTTCTCATAGCGCTTCTCTCTTTCATTTCTCTTACATTTATAAAATAATCATGGCCGCATATACCGGCACATTTTACTAGCCAGAAAATAAAAATGATATGCTTAACAGAAGAGACATGCTACGGTTAACCGTAATCCCGGCAGCAGCCGCTATTGTTCCGTCATCTTTTATAAATGCAACTCCGCTAGCGGCCGGTCCATTCCGGTTTTGCCTTAATACCAGCACCATCATGGGTCAGAAACCCGGCCTGGAGCGTATGATAGAGATTGCCGCCATTGCCGGGTACGACGGACTGGAGCTGTGGGTAAGGGATATCCAGGAATGGTTGTCGCAGGGCAATTCTATTGAACAACTGTCAAAACTGATTGCCGGCAAAAAACTAAGGGTAGAAAATGCCATCAGTTTTACCGAATGGATGGTAGATGACGACGGCAGGCGCAATGCCGCCATGGCTGCGCTCGAAAAAGAAATGCAGATGATGGCCATACTGGGTTGTAAACGCATTGCTGCACCGCCGGCAGGCGTTTCAAAAGACCAGCCCATTGACATTCAAAAAGCAGGTGCCCGTTACCGGGAGACAATTGCATTGGGACGAAAATACAAAGTAATGCCCCTGCTTGAATTCTGGGGTGCTTCCGGTACTGTTTATAATTTTGGACAGGCATTGGCCATTGCTTCTGCTGCCAATGATCCGGAAGCCCGTATTTTACCGGATGTATACCACCTGTTTCGGGGAGGCAGTGGCTTTGATTGCCTGAACCTGGTAAATGGAAAAGTGATTGACATCATTCACATGAATGATTATCCTGCAGGCAAGCCGTTGAACGAACAAACTGATGCCGACCGTGTGTACCCCGGCGATGGAGCGGCGCCATTTAAAAACATATTACAAACCCTGAAGAATATGGGTGGTACCAAAACGCTTTCGCTGGAACTGTTCAATAAAACATACTGGAACCAGGATGCGTTGCTGGTAGCCCGCACAGGATTACAAAAAATGAAAGCAGTTGTAAATGAAGTAATGTGAAAATGACAATTGATGCCATTTTAGAACGACTATGCTAAAACCATAAAGTACCTGGCGCATTACATCTGCTGCCTTATTTACAAAATACAGTTGTTAACATCAGTGTATCCCCAAAATATAAAAAGCAGCGCTACCAAATAGCACTGCCTTTTATACAGATTCGTTTCTAATTTCTGATTAAGGATTTTTACTAACTGGCTGGGCAGCGGGTGCTTCGCTCATGTGTTTGTAAAAGTTATCCATATCATTCACCAGTATCACCTGAACACCTTTTTGTGAAGTAGCAGAAGGTGTACCTGTTCCTGGCAATTGTGAAACCAGTTTTACTTTAGGAATTCCATTTTTCAATAATGCGTCGGCTACAGCGTTCTGACGTTTCCAGGCCAATGCACGTGCCATACTACGGCTTGTTCTTGCAGCAGTATATTTATTGCTCTTGTTGGAAGAATAGGTAACTGATTTACTTTCGCCGGAAGCAGCATGCGCTTTCTTTGCATGGTGCACTGCTACACTGCGTTTTGCTTTCTTTGTGGTAGTAGCGTTTGCATCATCAGCATTGCTATTGGTTGCGGTATTTGCAGAAGCATTGCTGTTTGCGTTGGAATTGCTGGTAGAAGCAGAAGTATTTCCGGTTGTACCTGATGCAGATGATACTTCTGTAGTAGTTACTGTATCACCTTCATTAGCAAGTTCAAGATCGGCTACGCTAACATCTACTGTTTCTTTGCTTTTTACAAATTCTCCGAGGCTGCTAACAAGTTCCTTTCCTTTGGCAGATAAAACAGTGCTGTTGCCTTTAAATAAACTCTTTTCACCAATGTTTACATAAATTTTACCATCGGTCATCATGATGTCCTGGTCTGTAAGTCCTGCAGGAGCAAGTGTTGTTTTCAGTTCATCATTGATTGCGGTGGTAGATGCCTGTTGCTTACCTGCATAATCCGTATAGTACGCTACATTTTTTTGCAGGCCTGCACTGTTGGCGTTAGCGCTCTCTACAGATTTTTGCAGGTCGGCATTCTTTTGTTGCCAGGAGCTTACATCTGTATGAAGTGAGCTTACCTGTTGCGCAAGTGCGGCGCTGTCTGATTGCAATTTAGCAACCGTAGCCTGTGAAGCATGATATTTTTTTGACGATACACAGCTGGTTAGTAATACACCCGCAGTAAATATTACACCGACGGTTCGCATTGTTGTTGTTTTCATTTTTTTAAATTTTAAGTCAATAGAAGAATATGTGATGTAAGAGATATAGTTATCCTGACATGTTCAATTTTCCGGCCACGAATCCCCATTCAATGATTGTGCCACAATGCAAAGCATATTTTATCGGTAGTGAGGAAAATATTTCCAATTATATTCTTCCATTGAGGAATTACATCAGCATAACAGCCAGTTTAAACGGCGGCCGGGAGAAGTTATGCACATTATTGCTTTAGCGTGATGCCGCTGTATTAACGATATATTGCAAAAATGTTATCCACACAATCAAGCGAAAGGAAATTAATAATTAAAAAATCAATAAGGATTGATTACTGCTAAATAAAAAAACCGGCAGGTATTGAACGCCGGTTTTATCGTTTATTTACAAAATTGTTTATTTTTCATCCGCGTTTCATTAGGTTTTATTCGCGCCTGATTCGCGTTTACAACTCCCGCAGCCAAATATTCCTGTAACTGATGGGTTCACTTTTATCTCCATGAGATTGTAGTTTGATGGGTGATGCCCCGTGCACACGATAAGAGGGCTGGCCAATATAAGGTGTGTCGCCCAGCAGGGTGGTATTGTTCTGAACCAAAACACCGTTGTGAAATACAGTTACCCTGGCAGCCGATTGCAAAATACCATGATCATTAAAACGCGGGGCTGTCCACACAACATCATAGGTTTGCCATTCACCCGGTTTTTTACACGCATTGGCAAGCGGCACCGCCTGTTTATACATGCTGCCCACCTGGCCGTTTACATAAGTAGTATTCTTGTAGTTGTCGAGCACCTGCAATTCATATCCGCCTGGTCCCCAGGGAAGCGCGGCAAGAAAAATGCCGCTATTGCCCCGCGCCTGCCCGGTGCCGGTGATGTTCTCCGGGATACGGTATTCTATGTGCAACTGAAAATCCATAAATTTTCTTTTCGTTTGCAGGTCACCGGCAGTTTTATCAACGGTCATAACATTATCTGCCAGGGTCCATTTTTTTGTTGCTGCAGAATCCTTTAACAACACCCATTCATCCAGGTTTTTACCATCAAATAAGATTATAGCGTCAGACGGCGGTGCGGTAAAATTTGCACCAGGTGTGATTATTTTGGGTACGGGTGTATAATACTCGGTTTCCTCGGGTTTTGTCTGTGCAACGCAATTGGTGGTAAGAACCAGTGTCAGGCAGACGAATAAAAAAATCTTGTGCATATGTGTTTATTAAAATGATTGAATCCTTTTTCTTTTTAAGTAAACAACCGAAGCCTTAAGACTCCGGTCGTTTACTATTGGTGCATATTCTCGCTTATTCGTGTCCATTCGTGTCTATTTGTGTCCATTCGCACTTATTCGCGCTTATTCGCGCTTATTCGCGCTTATTCGTGTTTACAGTTCCCTTAGCCATATATTCCGGTAACTGATAGGCTCGCTTTTATCTCCATGCGCCTGTAATTTTATAGGGGCCGGACCGTGTTTTTTATAAAAGGGTGTTCCAATATAAACGGTCTGTCCTTTTAACTCATAATGATTTTGTAACAGCACACCATTGTGAACCACGGTTACGTATGCGGGAGTTTTAAGCGTGCTGTCGTCATTGAAACGCGGTGCGGTCCAGAAAATATCGTAGGTCTGCCATTCGCCAGGTTTTTTGCATGCATTGGCCAATGGTATTGCCTGTTTGTACACACTGCCGGTTTGGCCATTTACATAGGTGTTGTTGTTGAAACAGTCCAGGATTTGTATTTCATAACCATCATCTCCGGGGCCAGTAGAAGCCAGGAATACGCCACTGTTGCCGCGTGCCTGGCCGGTTCCGGTAATGTCGGCTGGTATCCGCCATTCCAGGTGAAGCTGGTAATCGGTAAATGCTTTTTTTGTTTGAATATTGCCCGTGCCTTTGTTTACGGTAAACACACCATCGGCTACCGTCCATTTGGCGGGGTCGCCGGGTGTTTTAACGGAGGTCCACTGATCAAGATTTTTTCCATCAAATAAAACAATGGCGTCTGATGGCGGTTCTGCAACAGCATTGCCGGGCGTTACCACTTTAGGAACCGGGCTATAAAATTCTGTTGCTTTGGGATCTCCTTTTTGCTGGGCTTGCAGGCTTAACATACAAATGCCGGCAACGAATAAAGCAGGTATGATTTTAATATTCATATAATGGATTATAAAACAGTAAATAAATTGTTGTGTTCGTTTGCGCAGGATTGCAGCGGCATATTATAACGTTTATGAACAATTGCTGTTATTATACTACCGGCAATTTATAGCCGTTGTTGTATTCTTTCAGTAAATATTGTTTATTGATGTCTTCGTCTGTAAACCGTTCTTTTGTTCCATCCCATACCAGTTTTTTGCCGCTGCGAAAGGCAATATTGCCCATCTGTGCAACAGTTGCAACATGGGCTCCCGCCTGAATGGAACAATGCAGGTCCTCTGTTTTGCGTGATTTTACCACGCTTACAAAATTCTCCCAATGTTTGTCGAGTCCGTTATCCGAAGGCTTTACTAATGGCTTGCTTACCTTGCTTTTACTTTGTTTTTCTTCTATTACTTCCCAACCGCCGCGGTTTACAATGAGTGTACCATTATTACCAATATAGGCAATACCGTGATCGCGGCCATATGAACCGTTGTCGATACCCATGGCGGAATCCCATACCATATTAAAGCCGTCAAACTCATATAAAGTGGTGAGCGTGTCGGGTGTTTCTTCGTAGAGATCGGGGTAAGCAAACCGGCCGCCCAAAGCAGCAACGGATTTGGGCACGGGAGATTTCATACCCAGGAGGCCATAGTCCAGTAAATGCACACCCCAGTCTGTCATTAGTCCGCCGGCATAATCCCAGAACCAACGGAAATTAAAATGAAAGCGGCTTGCATTAAATGGCCTGATGGCGGCGGGTCCCAGCCACTGCTTATAATCAACACCGGCAGGAGGCGCGCTATCTGCCACCACTGGTCCGGGCTTCATCCAGCCCTGGTAACACCATACTTTTACGGTGCGGATATTGCCCAGCTGCCCGGTCTGTACAAAGTCTACGGCATCCCTGAAATGCTGCTGGCTGCGTTGCCACTGCCCGGCCTGCACTACTTTTTTATACCGTTGTTGTGCGGCCACCATGGTACGGCACTCAATAATTGAATTGCCCACCGGTTTCTCCACATATACATCTTTACCGGCTTCACACGCATGAATCATTATCAATGCATGCCAGTGATCGGGGGTGCCAATAATTATTGCGTCAATATCTTTTTGTTCCAGTAGTTTGCGATAGTCGTCGTATACTTTAATTTTTGAAATGTCCGCACCGGTTTTGCCCAGTTCCTCCAGTCTTTTTCCAATTACATTTTTATCTACATCGCAAACTGCTACCAGGTTTACACCCGGTATTTTCAATGCTGCCTTTACATTAGCCCAGCCCATACCATTGATGCCGATGGCGCCTATATTAAGCTGATCTGCGGGCATCACTTTGTTTTTAAAATACGCAAACGCCTTGTTATCAAATGCAGCTGCCAGCGAACCGGCGCCGAGCAACAGCGAAGATTGTTGTAAGAATTTTTTCCTGGATGCCATAATTAGAGAGGTATTTAGTACTGTTAATTTTGTATTATTTAAGAAGATTTTTTTTCATGTAATCTGCACTGATCTTAATACATTCAAATACGGGTTTCCTGTATTGCTCCTGCTCAACAAATACATAGTCAACACCTGCTTCTTTCTGATGTGTAAAAATGGTTTTCCAGTCAATGACCCCCTGGCCTACTTCGCAGGTTTGTCCTTTTTCCTTGCCTTCCGTTTTCGCTTCCATGTCTTTGATATGCCACATGGGGAAACGGCCGGGGTATTTTTTTATCCAGCTAATGGGATCCTGCCCGGCATTGGCAAACCAGTACAGGTCCATTTCAAATTTCACCAATTTTGGGTCGGTATTTCTTAGCAGGTAGTCATAAGCGGTAGTATCGCCCATGGCATCAAATTCAAACCAGTGGTTGTGATAACCCGTGGCAATACCGGCAGCTTTACTTAGTTCACCTGCTTTGTTGAGGCGCTCTGCCATGAGCTTGTAATTATCGGCAGTCCTGTGTTTATCATCCATATAGGGTATCATCACATATTTATTGCCCAATATTTTAGCGTCTTCCAGCAGGTATTTCCAGCTGTCCCAGTTATAACTGGTATCGTACATCATATCGAGTATATTGTAATGACCGCTGGGTGTGGTAAGGTTGTGTTTCTTTAAAAGCGCGGACATCTCTTTTACGCTGCGTTTAAAAAACTGGCGTGTTTTATAGTCATAGCCATATAACTCGGTCATGGTATATCCCGCTTTTGAAACGCCGGACAATGCAGTCTCCAAATCTTTTGCTACTTCATCTCTAACCGTATAGAGTTGTATGCCAAGGTCTTTGTGCATTTTTAAAAGGTCTCGGGGATCTATCATTAATGCTGCGGCCAGAACGGAACTTTGCTGAATAAATCTTCTGCGTGTAGACATGACAAGCTTTTTTAATTTTTGAAAGAATGGAGCTTGGAAATTACGAAAATTTGATATGCGGATACGTTTATTAACAGACTTTATCATTTGACATTTCGGGCGGTTAATTGTATGTTTGGAGCTAATAGTGGCTAAGAGAAAAAAGCCCGGAGAGATAAGAGATAAACGGGTTTGGGAAAGACAGATTAAGCTCCAGGAATAAGCGTAATGGGCGAAAAGCAGGTAAAAAATAATCAGTATTTGATAATATTGTATTGCTTTCGGCAGGAAAGAGTAAATAAGGTTGAATTCTTTTTCATTTCGCCACAGTTCCACAAGCAATGAATCAAGCCCTTAAAATGGAAAGCCGCAATACTACATGTCACTGGCAGAAAAAATAAAATCGAACCCAAAACTAAAGAAGCTGGTCTTATGGATGATATCCTCGGGCGGGGGTGTAAGGCCGCGCTGGTGGGTGCGCAATTTTGTAAACCCGTTTTATCATAAAAAAGGCAGCAGTACCCGCATTTTCCGCCGGGCAAGGATTGATACCATGCCATTCAATGTTTTTGAAATGGGCGATAACAGTACCATTGAAGATTTTACTTTTATCAATAACGGTGTAGGGCCCGTTACAATCGGCAACAATTCATTTATCGGGGCCATGAATGTAATCATCGGACCGGTTGCCATTGGTAACCATATCATGACAGCTCAAAATGTGGTCATGAGCGGACTTAACCATGGTTTTAGCGATGTTACCGTTGGGTTCCGGTACCAGCCCTGCACAACCGGACTGATTACCGTTGGCGACGGCAGCTGGATTGGCGCCAACAGTGTACTTACTGCCGGTGTAAGCGTAGGCAAATACTGTGTAATTGCAGCCGGCAGCGTGGTAACCAAAGATGTGCCCGATTATTCCATCGCAGCCGGAAGTCCAGCCCGGGTTATCAAACAATTTAATCACCAGACAAAAGAGTGGGAGAAACCGAAAGATTAATTGCTGGATTTTCGATTTTGCGATTTTGGATTAGTTTTAACGGCAATACCAAAATTATTTTGTTTGTCAGTCCAGTGCGGTACAGGCGACCAAATAAGTTATAATGCGGGAAAAGATAGTTGCGATTTACTCACGAAGTTCCAGCCAGCGAAATCTCAATATCTCAAAATCAGCAATCCCAAAATCACCTTCAATTGAATGAAAAAGATGTATTATCTCGCCACCTGTAGTACCTGCGCCGCTATCATTAAAGAAACCGGGATAAATAAAAAGGCGTTTGAAATGCAGGATATCAAAACTGAAAAAATAACGCCGGCGCAATTGGATGATATGAAAAAAATGGCAGGTAGCTATGAAGCACTGTTTAGTAAACGCGCATTGAAATACAAAGAACTTGGCCTCAAAGACAAGACGCTCACCGAAAAAGACTTCCGCAATTATATACTGGAAGAATATACTTTTCTAAAACGTCCGGTTACCATCATTGGCAATAAAATATTTATTGGCAGCGAAAAAAAAGCGGTGGCTGCTTTAAAGGAAGGAGTAAGCAATTGCTGATTTTGTGATTGCTGATTTTGAGATTTTTTGTGGTCTTCCGACTGATTCGATGGTTTCACGCAGCGAAACAGCGGAGTTTTGCTGCGGCCGCTGTTTCGCCCAATCGACGCGTGAAAGAGATACCGGCAAACGCCATCCCGAAATCTCAAAATCAATTGATTTGCAGCAATGCGCTGGTCCGGTTTCTTGTAGCTTGCGCCAGTTCCTTATTATCTGCCAGTGATTGCCCGTAAGACGGAATTATCGCCCTCAATTTCTGTTGCCAGTCTGGTGTTTCCAATTGATCAGGAAAGCAGCGGTGCAGCAGATCAAGCATAATGGCAACCGCTGTTGAGGCCCCGGGCGACGCGCCCAGTAAAGCTGCAATGGATCCATCGGCTGCACTTACCACTTCAGTACCGAATTCAAGCACGCCGCCTTCTTCATCATTCTTTTTTATTACCTGCACTCTTTGTCCGGCATTCTCCAATGTCCAGTCCTGCATTACCGCAGTAGGCATGTATTCATGCAATGCCTCCAGGCGATCTTCGGGCGATTGACTCACCTGCTCAATTAAATATTTGGTTAGCGGAATATTGTGTACCCCGGCCATTACCATCGGTTTTATATTGCTGAATTTAATGGAAGCGGGCAGATCCCAGAAAGATCCGTTCTTTAAAAATTTTGTAGAAAAGCCTGCGTACGGGCCGAACAATAAAGATTTTCTGCCATCGATTATCCGGGTATCGAGGTGTGGTACACTCATGGGAGGAGAGCCCACCGATGCTTTGCCATATACTTTTGCATTGTGTTGTGCAATTACCTCGGGGTTTCCGCAGATAAGCCATTGTCCGCTCACCGGAAAACCGCCATAGCCCTTGCTTTCCGGTATATCCGATTTTTCCAGCAGTGGCAATGAGCCACCGCCGGCCCCGATAAAAATAAATCTTGTACGAACGGTTCTTTTTTTACCCGTAGTCAGGTTTTTCACTTCTATGTTCCAAAACCCTTCATTGTCTTTTACCAAATCCCTCACTTCATGCGCCAGGTGAAATTTAACTCCGGGCAAATCAAACAGGTAACGGAATAATTTCCTGGTTAAAGTACCAAAGTTTACGTCCGTTCCTGCATCCATACGTGTAGCGGCGCAATGCTGGTCAGCATCACGCCCTTTCATAATCAATGGCATCCATTGTTGCAACTCATCATGACGCTCAGTATATTTCATGTCTGCAAACAAATGGTGCCTGGTCATTGATTCATGGCGTTTGCGAAGAAATTCAACATTTTCTTCGCCCCATACAAAGCTCATATGCGGCACGGGTGTGATAAATTCTTTTGGCTGGCGGATATAATTTTTTTGCAGCAGGAAAGACCAGAATTCCTTAGATATTTCAAACTGGTCTGCAATATGGATTGCTTTTTTTATGCTGATGGTGCCATCTTCATTTTCAGGTGTATAATTAAGTTCGCAAAAGGCCGAGTGACCGGTACCAGCATTATTCCAGGCATCGGAACTTTCCAATGCCACACTGTCTAAACGTTCCAGTACTTCTATTTTAAATGCGGGGTTTAATTCCTTTAACAAAACCCCCAGGGTGGCGCTCATAATTCCTGCACCTATCAATACAATATCAGGATTTGTTTTATTGGCAGAAGGGCTCATATTCTTATCTTTTGTGGCGTATTCACCAGGATAATAATCCCTTGCAATGGTGTAGCCGGGTGAAGGCAGGCAATGAACGTTTTGCAAAATTATTACTTAGTTGCCTATCTGCCATCACCTGGAAAAACTAATAATATCTGATAAAAAAGGGTGTTATCTCATAACCGGGCGGTGCAAAAGCCGGATTTTTTAGAAAAACAGTATCTGTGAGTGTACGAAGAAAAGAAGTTAGCTGACTGGTCTCTGTATTGCTCAGCGGAATTTTATGTTGCAGCAGCGAATCGGTATTGGAGGTGACTATCATTTTATTGCGATAGTTTTCATAAACATTCTGCAAACTAAAAAACCGGCCATCGTGCCCGTAGGGCGCCGTTATAGCAACGTTTCTCAATGAGGGCACTTTAAACTTCAGTGAATCTTTTTTGTTACTGGTAATTTTCATACGGCCAAAATCATTAATTGTTGTATCTAACTGCAGGCCTGTGTTGCGATATGTATGATCCGTAAATAACGGCATAACATGACAGCCGGTGCATTTCTGCTGAAATATTTCATACCCCAGCTTTTCAGCTAAGGCAAAGGAAGTTTCTCCCCGCATTACTTTATCATATTTGCTGTTGCTGCTTACCAGCATCAGTACAAACTGGCTGATCGCCATACTCATTTTTTGTGTATTGACGATGTTTGTGCCAAACGCGGCTTTGAACATTCTTTTATAGGCGGTGTCCCTGTTTAATTTCTTTATTACATTTTCCAGTGTTTCACCCATTTCGTTTACAGCGGTCAATGGGGCCAGCGGTTGCAGATCAAGGTGCGTAACCCCGCCATCCCACATAAATTCTTTTTGCCAGGCCAGGTTCTGTAAGGCCGGTGCGTTGCGCGTGGTAAGGCTATTATTAAAGCCATGACTGAAGTTATGGTCGTATGTAGCAAACCCACCGAACTGCTGGTGGCAACTGGCACAGGAAATGGTTGAATCTTTACTTAGCTTTTCATCGTAAAACAATTTTCTCCCCAGTTCAAATCCTTCTTTGGTAAGCGGGTTCTTTTTAAAATCGTATAAGGGTTGCGGCCAGCCGGCCGGCACTGTAAATTTAATGGGCGTGGGTGTATTGCCAATATTTACCCAGGCAACTCCTGCCAGCAAAAAAATAACAATGAATATAATAATCCATATCCTCATGGCGCAACAGAAAACATTTCTTTGTAGTTATCGGCCAGCTGCATGGCCAGTTTACCGGGTTGATGACAGGTGGGCGACTGACTGATTTTTAATGGATGCACAGCATTGAACCATTGTAGAATATCCGCATTAATAATAATTTTCTGCATTGCACTGCCGTTGTTTTTTACTGCCAGGGTTATTTTTCTCAAAGCATTCATGCCTTGCCTGAAACCGCCAACATCCCAGGTAAAGCTGTGGGCCGCTGCATGAGATGCATCACTCTGCCCTTCCAGTTTAGCGAATACATAGCCGCTGTTCCAGGTCCAGAACATTCCATTGGCAGGGTCCAGGCTTCCTGTTTGTACCCCACCTACATTTCTTATACTGTCCACGCCAATAACAAACGAAATCGACTGAATGGCTGATACAACTGGTATCTGAATGACTTTGGAGACAGAATCCGCCTCGTTTACCAGGAAACAGGAATTATCCGGTTTCATCTCTTTTCCATCGGCAGTAGTAACGGTTATGTTTGATACATAATAGCGGAACTTGCTCACTACAAATGGTTCCCCGAATTGATTGGTATATGTTTCATCGAACAGCGTCAATTCTTTATTACCCACCCAATGCCTGAAACGTATGGTTGCCGTTGTTTGCCTGATTGTGTTACCGGGAGCAACACCCGTTATAAAGCAATTGATAATACAAAATATGCAGCAAAACGCTTTCTTCATATTCCCTGATCTTGTGTGTTAAAGATACGCCGGGTGCGCTTATCTGCGTTGGGTGCGGCGGGCTTATAATTCTGGCTTGTACTATTTGGTTTCCAGCAATTGGTCTACACGGCTAAAGCTGTATCCACGTTTTTTTAATTCTTTAATCAGGGCAGGCAGCCGGGCGTACAATTTATCGGTACGCCTGGTGTCGGTGCCAATATGCACCAACAAAATAAAACCATTCATGCCATTGACAGATTGTTGCTCATACCGCAAAATAGATTGGAGTATGGTTTCGCTGTCAACATAGGCAGCTCCCATTTCAGGATAAGTATAATCTGCGTTGCTGCGCGTACCGGGAGAAAATGACACCAGCTGCAGTCCCATTTTTTTTGTCCATGCTGCAATACTGTCATTGAACCACTCATAGGGGGGCAAAAAATAGTGCGCCTGTTTGTAGCCAATTCCTTTTTTGCCGAGCTCCCTGTACACCTGTTGCAAATCTTTCGTAAAGGCGGTATGCGTTACCAGCAAACTATCCCTTTTCTGCCAGTCGCAATACAATAAATGTTTGTCGGAATGAGCCCCCAGGTAATGCCCTTCTTTTTTAAGGTTGGTTACAATAGTTGAAAACTTTTTATTCCGGTAAAAATTTCCAGTCAGAAAAAAAGATCCTTTTATGGCTTCTTTTTGTAGTGTATTGATTATGAAATTTCCGCCATCTGCAAATTCATCGCCGGTAAAAATGAGGGCAATTTTTTTGTTGCCGGTATTGCCTCTTATAATGGCGCCATGATCGTATACAAATCCATTTGTATTGCCAGCCCCGCGGGCCTGCATTTCTTTTTGCGCCAGCAGGTAAACAAGGCTGGCTGTGCCGTCAGTAGTTGGCTCATTGGTACTGTAATCGCCGGCATCGTCGTGATAGACCACCAGCCGCGATTGAAATTCCGCATACACATCGGGGTTATATAATTTCAGCCCGAGCAGGTTATTGTATATGCTACCGTAAACAGGTCCGTCAACCATTGCACCATTGAGATCGTAATGTTGCAATACTGCCAGTGAAGAATGCGGGTAGCGTGGTGTATTGCCATTTTCTGGTAAACCATACACCATACTTTTACCCCAGGGATTGCAGCCGAACAACCAGTCGAAACCAGCCTGTTCCAGTGCTGCATACTGCTCATCGCCACTCAATGTACGGTATAAGTAACATTGAATGGTAAATGAAACGGTGAGGTTATTGGAGCACCATATAAATGGCACCCCCCGGTAAAAAGCGTTTTGCCTTGCTTTTTTCCAAACTCTTTCTATCCCTTCTTTATAATAACTGATCAACAATGCTTTTTCTTTTTCACCGGCATGGGTGGCCAGTTCATAATGACCAAAATTGTGAAAAGGGTACCATTGGTAGTGCCGCGCCGTATCCGCCCCCATCCAGGGCGTTACTGTTTCTTTTGCACTGTATGCCAGCGATTGCAACCGGAATTTTTCATTGCCTGTCAGCTGGTAAAGACTGGCGGCTGCCAGTTCCATATCATCCGTCCAATTATCTTCTTCATAATAATAGGGCTCGCGGTTGGGTGCCGTTTGTGCCACACCGGGTTTATCCAGACCCAATTGGTAAGCAGTGGCAGATTTGCCGGCCAGCAACTGAGACATTTTATTATCAATACCTGCATATACCTGCGCACCCAGTGCAAAAGCGCTCGAAAACTTACCTGCAGCCGACGCCACTCCGGTACTTTTATTATGGTATTTGCCCAAACCCTGCGGCATACCGGTAGCAAAATAAACTGGCCGGCCATTTCCTTTTCCAATGCCGTAATTTACTGAATCGTGGTTGGGCAGTCGAAAACCAGCATGGTCGCGGTCATCTGCAAGTTGTGTAAACATCCAATCCGGGCGCGGATGCATTTTTAATAACCATTGTAATCCCCAGGCCGCTTCATCCAGCACATCCGGTGTTCCGTTTTTGCCTTCCAGTCCATTGGCAGCGTGTGTATCAGGAAACACCGTGGCAAAATCGCGGTAAGCCGCCAGCAAGTGATAGGTTGCATTGGCCGAAGTGGTAACATACTGCAGGTAATCGGTAGCGTCGTGCCAGCCTCCCGCAACATCAATATGCGTGGTATCGGGCATGGGACCGTACATCGTGTATCCATCACCGGTATGACATGAATCTTTTAAAAACGGGTTGTACCCGCTTCGCTGCTGGCGGAGGTAGTTAAGGCAAAAATCCGCCGCCCCGTCATAAACATTGTTACTGATAGGGAAGACAGCCGATTTTGTACTGCCGCACTGCAGATAATAACGTCCTGGCTTTATAAAGCTGGTAAACTGCAGGCGCAGTGTTTGCACAAAGGGGCCATATGCGCCGAATGCTTTTCCTGTTTTGCCTGTATATACTATTGCAGCTGTGGCGGCATCTGCCAGTTGAAAGGTGGCCGGTGCATTGTCTTCTTTGCCAGCCCAAACGGCCTCCTTAATATTTTTACAGCCATATCCCAACTGGTTAATTCGTATCCATGATTGTGCACGACCAGGCGTACTTACGGCAACCAGTACGTGCATTAATAATATGGATGCTCCGTACTGGCTAATTCTTTTAATGCGCATATATATTTGAATGGTGTTTGTCTGGTATTTATTATTCATCATCATTGTCTGTTATCTCTCCGGCCGCTATTCCCGGCAGGTACTTATCACTCTCCGCAGCAGGCAATGATTCCACATCCTGCAATTTCCGGTTGATAGCCCTTGTTCGTTTGCCCATCAGTTCATCCATTTGGCTGCTGGCCGTGTGCAGGTTCTTCTGCGCTTTTTCCATGAGTACACTGAATTTGCCAAATTCATTCTTTACGGCGCCGAGTATTTTCCAAACTTCGCTGCTGCGTTGTTGCAGCGCCAGTGTACGAAAGCCCATCTGAAGACTGTTAAGTATGGCGGCGAATGTGGTAGGCCCTGTAACAATTACCTTGTACTCACGCTGTAATATATCCAGCAGGCTGGCTTTGCGAACTACTTCCGCATAAATGCCTTCAAATGGTAAAAACATGATGGCAAAATCGGTTGTATTGGGCGGGTCGATGTATTTATCCCGGATGTCTTTTGCCATTTTTTTTATTACATTTTCCATGGTGCGCGAAGCATTGTCAATGGCAGTAGCGTCCCCGGTTTCATATGCTTCCTGCAATTGCTCATAGATGTCTTTGGGAAATTTAGCATCTACCGGTAAATACACCACGCTGTTGCCTTCATCGCGCCCTGGCAACTTTATAGCGAACTCTACCAGGTCGGCCGAATCATGTTTTGTTTTAGCATTGGCTGTATATTGTTCCGGCGCCAGTACCTGTTCCAGCAACATGGCCAGCTGTACTTCGCCGATGCCTCCCCGCATTTTTACATTGCTCAGCACTTTCTTCAATCCACCCACATCCTGTGCAAGTATTTGCATTTCCCCCAATCCTTTTTGAACACTTTCCAATTGCTTACCTACCAGTTCAAATGATTGCCCGAGCCTTTCATTGAGTGTTTTCTGTAATTTCTCATCAACTGTCAGCCGCATTTCCTCCAGCTTTTTTTCATTGCTTTCCATCATCATCACCTGTTTGCGATCCATCTGTTCAAATTTTTCTTTTTGCAGGTCATTAAACGATTGTACGTTTTTATGGAATGTTTCCCCGAATTCTTTGAAGACATTGGCGAGTGTATCGCGCATCAGCTGGCTGTCGGCCTTATCCTGCTGTACAAGCGTTGCCAGCCTTATTTCTACCTGAGTACTTATTTTTTCCAGTTGTTCAATTGTTTTGGCCGCCAGTGTCTGTTGCCCGTTTCTTAATTCATCAAATTTTGATTTTTGTTCGGCTATAAACGTCTTCAGTGTTTCATTCAGTTCCGCCCTGTTTTCACGGGATATAGCAGCGCCTTCCTGCCTGTTTAAAAGAAAATCTTCCCGCAGACCCGACTGCAGGCTATCTATCTTTGCGGCCGTTCGCGAAGGTTCTTCCGAATGTTTTGGTCTCAAATACAACAGCAAAATGATGACAACAACCAACAGCACAATGATTGCAATAAGTTCTGTTTGCATAAAAATGGGTTAAGCAAATATTCAACTTTTAAAGTTAAAGCTTACCGGCTGCAAAACCACCTGGCAGTGGCAACAATAACCCGGCAATCTTATAAACAGGAATATTATAATAAATTTGAATACTATTAATTTCGTTAAAACATATTAAACCAATGATCATTGTACGCCGTGCCACCAGAGAGGATATTGAACCCTTAACCGTTTTATTTGATCTTTACCGTACCTGGTATCACCAGCCATCAGATATTGCCGCAGCAAAAAAATTCCTGTTGCACAGGTTAGACAATAATGAATCTGTGATATTTGTTGCTGTTAATGGGGACGACCTGGTTGGTTTTACCCAGCTGTATCCTATATTTTCATCTGTTGGTTTACAAAAAAGCTGGTTGCTGAATGATTTGTATGTGCATGCTACTGTTCGCAAACAGGGAGTAGCGGCTAAATTGCTGGAAGCGGCGCGGCAGCATGGGTTGCAGACCGATGCGCGCTGGCTGATGCTGCAAACAGGCAATGACAATTACAGCGCCCAGTCGGTCTATGAAAAAAACGGCTGGAAAAAGATTCCCGATTATTTTTATGAGTTGTCGCTGGCAGCCAAATAACGAATGCTAGAACCATCCGCGTTTCCGGAAGATGCGCAGCATGAGAACAGGAATTGCCAGCATCAATATCACCGCTATAAAAAAGCCGTAGTCATTGTGCAGGTAAGGAATTTTATCGAAGTTCATACCAAAGATGCCTCCGATTACGGTAGCAGGAGCCATCAGGCAGGTTACAATAGCCATCACTTTCATTACTTCATTCATGCGAAGGTTTACATTGTTAATATATAAGTCCTGCATGCTTATCATCATATCGCGGTAGTTTTCAGTAAGATCAAAAGCCTGCACAATATGATCGTATACATCTTTAAAATATTTGGTGGTACGGTCTTCCAGCAGTTCGCTGTCGCTCCGGATAAAACCATTCACCAGTTCACGAACAGGCGCTATATTTCTTTTCAGTACAATTAATTCTTTGCGCAGCTGGTTTGTTTTGGCGAGCGATCGGGTGTTACTGTTCCGGATAACTTCTTCTTCTACCATTTCAATCTGTTCGCCCAGTTTTTCCATTACCAGGTAGTAATTGTCTACAATCAAATCAAGCATGGCGTACATAAGATAGTCCGCGCCGCGTTGCCTGACCTGGCTTTTGGCAATTTTCAATTTGTTGCGAAGTGGATCAAATACATCCCTGCTGGCATCTTCCTGGAAACTCAGCACAAAATGATCGCCCAGTACAATACTGATCTGTTCTGTTTCAACGGTCTTGCTTTTTTCATTGTAATACAACATATTCAGCAGGCAAAACAACAAGCCTTCCACATCGTCCATCTTCGGCCGTTGGTTAATGCTTAAAATATCTTCAATTATCAGCGGGTGTACATCAAAATGTATGCATACGGCTTCCACATCGGCCTTACGCAAACCGTCTATATTTATCCAGGCTGTACCGCCGGTATTTTTATAAGTAAAGCATGCTTCCACGCTTTCCAGTTTACGTTCCTCCACGTTTTCAGCAGTATAATCAAAGATGGAAACCACCACACTATCCGGCTCTTCCCTTTCCGGAACTGCGGTAGGGTTTACGCTCAAAATTTCCTTTGTCCGTTCCGTGCCGAAAAGTGCGGGCAAGCCAAGATAGCGGAGGTATTTATTCTGCTGCATGGACCGTTGATTAAAATGATTTTTTGATTTTCGTTGATTTTGACTGCAGGTTAAATTCGCTTTTTGATATCGTTGAATGGGTTGCCGGTTACAATTCATTTTAGATTGCGCTGGTTGCCCTCACTTAATCTTTTTTTTCATTGAGCTGTTGACTGGCCAATTTTCGTTCATTAGTGATTCTTTTAAACTCTAAACTTTTTGAGCCGAAATTTATGAGTAACCCTGTGTCCAATTTATATGCTTCAAGGTAGTTTAGTGTTTGCGCTAAATGAACATCTTCCAATTTGGCAATTGCTTTTAATTCAACCATTATATTGTCTTCGACAAGGAAATCAGCCCTTCTTGTTCCAACTTCTATGCCTTCATAATAAATTTTCATCTCCACTTCCCGTGCAAAAAGTAAACCCTGCTTTCCCAGTTCAATGCCAAGGCAACGCTGATAAATCACTTCCTGAAAACCATTGCCCAGAGTTGAGTGCACCTTCATTGCACAACCAATAATCTTGCCGGTTAACCCGGAATGCTTATACTGCGCATTAACTATTTCTTTCATGGGATGGCTTATTGAAATGTAATATAGTTATGCGCCGCCGCAATCAACAGCATCATTTAATCACACAAATCAGCGGTTCAGACAATTGCCGCAAAAATCCTGGTCATAGCCTCTCATACAACCTCCGCAACTTCTCCCTGGTCATTATTTTTTCCCAATCTTTGCCCAGTGCATTTTCCCAAAGTGGTTTCATAACCATGGAAACATCTATCATTTTCTCAAACTGATCGTCGCTGAGACCGCTGCAGATGCCCTGAGGTATATCAATCTTGTTTTTATCCACCATATGCCTGAATTCTTTTACGCCTTCCGGGTAATATTCTTCCAGGTGGTTCATTACAATACAATTGCCAATACCATGTTTGGTACCCAGCAAATAACTGAGCCCGTAACTTACCGCATGGGCTACCCCTACCTGTGAGTAAGCAATGCTCATTCCTCCTGCATACGAAGCCATCATCAGCATATCATCGCATTCATCATCCCATACCGGTTTGTCTACAAATACTTTCTGGCAAAGTTGCAATGCTTTTTCGCCATAGCTTTTACTGAATTCATTCAGATAGGTTCCCTGCAAACTTTCAATGCAGTGTATATAACAATCCATGCCGGTATAGAACCGCTGGTTGGCCGGCGCATCGGCTGTTAATTCCGGGTCCAGCACAATCTGGTCGAATGGAGTAAAATCAGAATTCATGCCCAGCTTTTTTGTAGGACCGGTCAGCACCGTGGTTCTCGATACTTCTGCGCCGGTACCACTGAGGGTGGGTATACCGGCTTTGTATACACCTGGATTTTTAACCAGGTCCCAGCCCTGGTAGTCTGCCGAAGAACCCGGGTTGTTCATCATCAGCGCTACTGCTTTGGCCAGATCCATGGCGGAACCGCCACCTATTCCAATAACACCGCTCACACTGCCAAATTCATCTTTTAGCTGGTTGGCCAATTTATCTACATAGGTTGTTTTTGGTTCGTAGGTAACATCTGCATAAATGATCTTATCGTTGCCCCTTAGTGGAATGCGTTGCGCCAATGGTTTGCCTTCAAAAAAATGATCCAGCAAAAACACCATGGGTTTACCGGCTTTGCGTTGTGGCTGCAGAATTTCATCCAGCTGGTTAAAACTATCCCTGCCATAGACCACATAGCTGACCATCTTAAAGTTTCTGAACTTCATTGATTATTTTTTTGTAAAAACCATTGTTGAATAAAGGAGGCAAAGTTAACAGACGGAGCTTTCAATTTCAATTTTTACCAGATTGATTTTACAGGCCATACCTGCACATTGGTTATGTTGCTCTTGCCGGTGGTACTAAAAACTTCCAGGCCGTTTTCTTCTTTGTCAGCAAAAAATTGGGCTGTTAAAACCGCTTCGCCGTCATTGGCAAAGACTTCTACAATGCTATTATCAAAAAATACATGCAGTGTAAGCTGGTTGTTTTTCAATGCAAGTGTTGTTTCATAACGATTGAGTCTTTCAAAGTTTTTGTTGAATGACTGATGCGCTGTTTTGCTCCTGTCTATATACAACTTCCCGCTGGCCACATTGTAACCTATTTCAAAATAATGGTCATTGCCTGTTGCCAGGCGCAGGCCGCAAATATCTCCGGCAGACGGTTGCAATACCAGCACTATTTCACATTGGGTGGTCTTTGCATCCAGTTTGACGGTGTTTTCAATGGTTTTATTGTTTAACTGAAAGGCCAGCGGGTGCCGCAGTTGTTGAAGGCCGGCCAGCGGGTGTTGCAGCAAAACCCAATCTTTGCCCGTTTTTTTTACGCTCATGGTGCGTGGTAAAGACATAGCACCTTTCCAGGGTGCAGTGGGTACATCATTGGCGTAGTTCCAGTTGTTGATCCATCCAATGGCTGTTGGCGCGTGGCCTGCGGGCAACTGGTTATAGGTAATGGCTGCATAATATTCAGGACCATAATCCGGTCTTACAATATGACTGGCTGCCGTTTCGTTGATGAATTGTGTGCCATCAAATTCGCCCACAAAATATTGCATGCCCGCATTCTGCGAGGTTTGCAGGAGCCATTTCTTTTTTGATGGATTTCCTTCTACCGGTACCTGTGTAAGGTCGGGGCATTCCCAAACGGCGGCAGTATCGCCAGCAGGGCCAAAATTGCTGAGCAGTTTCCACTGTTTGAGATTGGCGCTGGAGTAAAACTGCACCTGGTGTTCAACAGGCAACACCACCGCCATTACCCAGTAATTTTTAGGGGCATACCAGAACACTTTGGGATCGCGAAAATCTTTTTTGTGCAAATCAAGAATGGGATTCTGGTTGTATTTCGTCCAGCTAACACCGTTATCAAGGCTGTAGGCTATGTGTTGCGACTGGTTAATATTTTCAATATGACCGGTATATATGGCCACCATGGGTGATTGCCCTTTTTTCACCGCAAATCCGCTGCTGTTATTCTTATCGGTGATGCAGGTGCCGGAAAAAATCATGGTGTCTTTTTCTTCGGCAATGGCCAGCGGTAAAGGTTTCCAATGAATTAAATCCTTGCTGGTGGCATGTGCCCAGCTCATATGGCCCCAAATGTTTCCAAACGGGTTGTATTGGTGAAACAGGTGGTACACCCCATTGTTATATACAAGTCCGTTGGGATCGTTACACCAGTTAACAGCGGGCGAATAATGAAATTGCGGGCGGAATTGTTCTTTGTAACTGGTCACTGGCTGACCATACACCTGCATAAACAGGGTTATACAAAATAAGAAGGCGAATACTTTCATGCGCTTGCTTTTTAAAAGCGTTTATTCTTTTATTAGTTTTCTTTCCAGGTCTTCCAGCGAAACATTCTTGGTTTCGGGCACTTTGGTGAACACCCAGACCAGCTGAAAAAACATCATACAAGCAAAAAAGGCAAAGATGGGCCAGGGATTATCCTTAAATATGCCATTTTCAGCATCCAGGAAAACAGGCGTTATCAAAGTTATGATGGCGGCAAATACCCAATGTATACTGGCCCCGAATGATTGTCCCAGCGCCCTGATTTTGTTGGGAAATATTTCTGAGATAAATACCCATATTACAGCGCCCTGTCCAACAGCATGCGAAGCAATAAACACCAACAAGAAGCTCAGCAAAAAACCCGGACTGGCATGCGAATAAAATGCCCAGGCCACCAATGACAGGCTGAGAATATATCCCAGCGAACCAATGATAAGCAGCGTTTTTCTTCCGAGCCTGTCAATCAAATAAAGGCCGACAAAAGTAAAAACAAGGTTGGTACCACCGATGGCAATGGAATTAAACAGAGAATCTTTTGCTGCCAGGCCAGCTTTCTCCAGTATCTCCGGTGCATAATATAGTATAAAGTTGATGCCTGAGACCTGGTTAAAGAAAGCAATCATAAATGCCAGCCAGATAACCACGGAATGTTTCGAACTAAAGAATGCAGTCTTATTGCCATTGGTGGTATCCAGCTGGTTGGCTGCAAGGATGGATGCTATTTCAGCATCCGGGTTGGTTACGCCAATTTCTGCGAGTATGTCCTTTGCGGCAGGCAGATCATTCTTTTTTGTTATCAGCCAGCGCGGACTTTCCGGTACACCCAATACCATTGCGGTATAAATTAATGCGGGTATTGCCAGCACACCCAGCATCCAGCGCCAGTCGTTGACGCCACCAACGCCTTGTAAAAAATAGTTGGAAAGAAATGCTACCAGTATCCCAAACACTATATTAAACTGGTACAGTGCACCCAGCCGCCCCCTGGTTGCAGGTGTTGAAATTTCAGAAATATAGGTAGGCGCCACCACAGAAGAAATGCCAATACCAATACCCCCAATAAACCGGAAAAACGAAAACGTATAGGGGTCCGGCGCAAATGCCGAACCTATTGCTGATAATGCAAAAAATACGCCTATCCATAACAATACTTTTTTTCTGCCATAACGTTCAGTAGGCCAGCCTCCAAAAATTGCACCCAGTACGGTTCCCCATAAAGCCATCGACATAATAAAAAATCCATGAAAAAGTGGTGTGGTATGCCAGAGTAGTTTAATGGGCAGGTTGGCACCTGAAATGACCACCGTATCAAATCCAAAAATAAAACCGGCCAGCGCCGCCACAATCGACCAGCGGAGAAGTTTGTTATGATTCATAGCAATCGTATATATGTTGAAGTGGTAAGGTATGAAATTTACACAATCCTTCGGCTAATGCGGCGGCAATGCAGCGATGCGGTCGGTACTGCAGGTCAGACCGCGATGAATGAACAACGGCGGAGAATGCTTTGGCCGATCTGATGGAACGCGGATTTTCATGATGGTCATGATTTAAAATGATAATCGTGTATGGCCGCGGGCAGGTGTGGAAATGAAGTGTCGCGGTCGGGACCGCAGGTCAGACCGCGGGAGAATGAAACAAATGTTGAATACGCAACACGATCCATCCAATAAATTGCGGACGTGGAGCCAGCTCCGGCAAACGGCGCCCCGGCGGGGAGCATTGTGGGTAGATATGATTGTATTTTTTTTCTACCGTTCCAGCGGAACGGGTTGTGCAAATGATCTGCCCAGCACAGCGCATACCTACGGCATACAGGAATACCTATCCAATGTTTTCTACCCACAAAATGTTCCACTGGAACATGAAGAAAAAATTTTGGTTTTTTTTGCGGCGTGCGTTTGCTTGGAGTTGTTGGTGAAAACACCAACAACGGCGGCGACGGCGGTGCAAATTTCCGGCAAACTGCGCCCCGGCGGGGAGCATTGTAGGTAGAGATGATTGTATTTTTTTTCTGCCGTTCCAGCGGAACGGGTTGTGCAAATGATCTGCCCAGCACAGCGCATACCTAAGGCATGCAGGGATATCCATCCAATGTTTTCTACCCACAAAATGTTCCAGTGGAACATGAAGAAAAAATTTTGGTTTTTTTTGCGGCGTGCGTTTGCTTGGAGTTGTTGGTGAAAACACCAACAACGGCGGCGACGGCGGTGCAAATTTCCGGCAAACGGCGCCCCGGCGGGGAGCATTGTGGGTAGAGATGATTGTATTTTTTTTCTGCCGTTCCCGCGGAACGGGTTGTGCAAATGATCTGCCCAGCACAGCGCATACCTAAGGCATGCAGGGATATCCATCCAATGTTTTCTACTCACAAAATGTTCCACTGGAACATGAAGAA